>Ga0207024_10117_pt1 | contig 24262 bp, 21 predicted proteins | sample Alteio_BWMinCont_44_FD_153470 | JGI IMG/M metagenome (GOLD analysis project Ga0207024, IMG submission 153470) | Enriched cells from forest soil in Barre Woods Harvard Forest LTER site, Petersham, Massachusetts, United States -... | ecosystem: Environmental > Terrestrial > Soil > Temperate forest >...
TTTCGTATACGATTCCGTTGCGACGACCCGCAAATACTTCGAAAGACTTTGACAATTCTCGTCGCGACGGCGTTCTTGCTCTGAACAAGTCGGGTTCTTGCGCCAGTTGAGCACGCCGATAGAGGGTAAATCCTATTGGATGCCTTCCCCAATAACGGCAGGATTGTGAGACCCGGGGATAACGTTAATATCGTGATCGGGCAATTTCACGCTGATAACCTCGTGGTTGAATAGCGCTCTCCACCCGCCAGTTCGCAACGTGGGATTCGCTCCCAGAGATTGACATTGCGCAACGTCCTCAAATTGACATTACTTTATACTCCCTTGGAATTAGTGCAAAGCTTTGGATAGAGGAGCATAAAATGGTCCGAAAATCCTTGGTAGTCTTCGTAGCTTGCATCTCACTCGCGCTTTCCGTGGCGCTCTACGCGGCGGTGGATACCCCGACGGGAGCCAAACTTTCTGCGGCCGCAATCGTGGACAGGAATGTTGAGGCCCGAGGCGGACTACAGGAGTGGCGAGCGGTTCAAACGATGACTTTGGAGGGAAAGATGGCCGCTGGCGGGAATCGACGGTCTACACTGTCAGTTCCACGCTCGGGCCCCCTGCCCACTGCAAAGGAGATTCCCCAACGGCCAGTGGATGAGGCTCAACTCCCGTTCGTGATGGAGCTGAAACGTGCCCGCAAAAGGCGTTTCGAGCTTGCGTTTAATGGCCAGACGGCGATCCAGGTGTTTGACGGCACGAATGGTTGGAAGCTAAGGCCGTTCCTCAACCGGCGGGTAGTTGAGCCATACACGGCAGAGGAATTGAAGTCGGCATCCATGCAGGAAGACCTCGATGGGCCCTTGGTCGACTATGCTGCCAAGGGCACCAAGATCGAGCTGGAAGGCATGGAAAAGGTTGAAGACCACGACACCTATAAACTTAAGTTGACGATGAGCAATGGGAAGTCAATTCATGTCTGGATTGACGCGCAGTCCTTCTTGGAAACGAAGATTGAAGGGCAGCCCAGGCGGCTTGATGGCCAATACCATCCGGTGGAAGTCTATTATCGCGATTATCGGACCGTAAATGGACTGCGGATTCCGTTCGTTTTGGAGACGCATGTTCTTCCACCAGACCAAACAGTGCAGGGATTCAGGAGCACTCCGGTTCCGCCAGAGAAAATCGTCATTGATAAGGTGGCCGTGAATCCTAAACTTGATGACGCGCTCTTTTCGAAAATTGAAGACGGAGCTGTGAAGAAAACCAATTAGGCCCCGGGAATGCGGCATATGGTGAGTCCCTCGCAGGCGCATTGTAAGGACGTTAGGGCTGTTTGACACTTTAAATTAGGCGCTTCGTCCATGGGTCGCCTGCTGAGATTGGCCCGCAAATTGCATTTGTGCCAGTGCAAAAACGTAACACTTTCGGGACCGATCGCGGGATGAACAAATGTGTTGATTTGATCCGGAGTCAAGAAGCAAGTGAAGGGACGAGTCGAATGCGTCGTACAAGTCTTGCGATTGCGGTGGTAGCAGCCCTAGCTGTGTCCTACGGACTTGGCCGCTACAATCTGCGTTTGCAAACCGTCAGCACGCGCGGGCGTCACGTACTCTATTACGTGGACCCCATGCATCCTTCCTACAAGTCCAACAAGCCCGGTATTGCCCCAGACTGCGGAATGCCCCTCGTCCCGGTTTATTCGGATGATAATGGGAATGCACCGCCAACTACCTCCATGGCGCAATTACCTGCCGAAGCAGTTACCATTGATGCTGCCACACAGCAATTAATGGGGCTCCGCGTTGCTCCGGTTGAAAACACCGCGTCCACTCGCACCGTCCGCGTAAATGGCCGGGTCGCTCCCGAAGACACGCGGGTGTACAGGGTCAACTCGGGGTTGGGTGGATTTATTCGAGAGACTTATGACGATTCAGTAGGAATGCAGGTCAAGAAAGACCAGAAGATGGCTACCTATTATTCGCCGGATGCACTATCGATAGCCTCCGGATTCCTAGCCGCCAGCGAGCGCATTCCGGGCGCCGTGGGTACCGACGGGAACAGGACGATGGTATGGGCCGGCGCTGTGTCCCAACAAGGGGTAAGCAGCCTTCAGGGCTATACCGATCGCCTGCGAAATCTCGGCGTCAGCGATGTACAAATAAAGGAGATCGCTGATAGCCGTCAGCTTCCCGAGTATATTTACGTCGTCGCTCCAGCGGACGGGTTCATACTCGCGCGGAACATTTCGCCTGGAGAGCATTTCGATCACGACCTTGAATTCTACCGGATCGCGGATTTGAGCCGCGTGTGGGTGATCGCGGACGTTTTTGAACAGGAAGCCGCGTACCTGCGCCCTGGCGCCCTCGGGCGGGTCGACTTGAAGGGCGAAGGGCGGCAATTACCTGCGCGCATTGCTGACAGCCTGCCGCAATCTGATGCTGTTGCTGGAATCGTGAAGGTTCGATTGGAAGTTGAGAATCCAAAATTCATCTTAAGGCCCGATATGGTGGTGGACGTCGAAATGCCAATTCAAATACCGCCGGCGGTCACGGTGCCAGTGGACGCCTTAATCGATTCCGGAGCGCGCACGCGCGTTTATGTTGAGCACGAGGAAGGCATCTTTGAGCCTCGCGTGGTAGAAACGGGATGGCGCGTTGGCGATCGAGTTCAGATCCTGCGAGGGGTTCAGCCGGGCGAGCGCGTTGTCGTAGGGGCCACCTTTTTGGTCGACTCCGAAAGCCGACTAAAGTCCCCTTTGTCTGGGACTGCACCTTCGCCCACCATAGTTACACAACCTGTTATGCCTAATCATTTAACAATGGCAGCAGAATGACCGTGGTTGATTCGGTGTACGGCTACCTTATGGATCCAGCCAAGGAAGCATCCGTTTCGGTGCGTCAATAATCTTTCCATTCAGTTCTCCCTCCAAGCGGTCCGCCGCGTACACTTTCCGCAGGGCTTCGAGAATTCCCGCTGAATCCGCAGCGACGGCGCGTGCTTCCTAGTCCGTATAGATGTAGTCGAACACCAGGGGCTGGATGTTCCCATCAAAAATAATTCCGACGAGTTCGCCCTCGCGATTGACGGCCGGGCTTCCGGAATTGCCTCCGATGATGTCAGCCGTGCTGACGAAGTTGAATAGCGTGGAGAGATTGAGCTGCGCCATCCGCTCCCTCCATATTGCGGGGAGTTCGAACGGGTCTTTGTTCTGGTGTGTTTCGGCGTGCTTAAACGTGTGGTAGCCCAGGGAATTTTTTGACTCCAGGTACCCCTTGACCTCGCCAAAGGCCAAACGAAGCGTGAAGGTGGCATCTGGGTAGACACTGAAGCCATAGACAGCAAAGCGTGCATTGGCGATTTTGCTGTAAGCCTGGCGCTGGGGCTCATCCACTTGCTGTTCGAACATCTTAACCTAGGAGGGCAATAACCGACGTTCGCATCATTCTGCGGCTGAGTGGCGGGCCTGTTTCAGGCGGGATCCTCAACCCCATACAACGTCCATATCACCGCGGCGCGACTTGCTTATTCCTGTCCACTTGCTCCGCCGCCTGCCGGGCGCGCTCGCGCTTAAGAACTTCTCTCTGCTGCTCCGATGTCAGCACCTTGAATACCTGACCGCGCTCCAAACGTTGGTAACCCGACAGCATCGCCGCTTTTTGATCCGCGTTCAACTTGCTGTCGTTGGTCACGGCATCCATATGCGCCTTTATATCCTGATGAATCGCGCCAATCTTGGCCTTTTGCTCATCTGTGTAAGTTAATCCGGCAAAAACGTCCGCCGGGTTAGCGTCGCTCTTTGCTTGAGCCGGAGGTGAGGCATTGTGGGAAGTCTGTACCAGCGCAGGTGAACCACCCTGCGCACGGACGAATCCGGCGACCGCAACAAGAAGGAGCAATTCTGCCGCAATCGCTGCTGGCTTTGCTGAAAGGTATTTGTTTATTTGCATGCCTTTCTCCAACGATGCGAATTATCGCTTTTTATCACACAAATCTCTTCGAGTGCTACATTGTTGCGCGGCATACCCCGAATTTCGATTCGCCCCATGACATTGTCATATTTTGCTTACTATCATACTATGGAAAGACAATAAATCACTGCGGTGGCGCGGATTTGCAGCCGACGTGGATATTGCTGTAGACTCTTCAGACGTTGGTTAGACAAAATAGTGCGTTCGTAGCTCAGCTGGATAGAGTCCGCCCCAGGCGGAAACCAGAAGGGAAGCGGGCGGATGAAAGAGCAAGGCAGAGCAGTAAAGTAAGAGAGGGAAAATGCGCTCGTAGCTCAGCTGGATAGAGCGTCTGGCTACGAACCAGAAGGTCGGGAGTTCGAATCTCTCCGGGCGCACCATTTCTTTCTATGTATTACCTAATGTATTGCGCAGCGAAAGCACAGGACGACACTACGTTTAGGATACACCTCGGATTTGACGCAGCGGCTAGGCCAGCACAACCACGGAGTTACGAAATCAACCAAGGATCGCGGGCCGCGAAGCTTCGTCCCTAACAATGAATTTCCAGCTACGGCGTAGAGGATGAAGCGCGATACTATTGACAGGTTCGCAAACGATTTCTTGGGGAGCGTCATGAAAATATCGAGAGCGATGGTTCTAGCCATTTTCGTTCTGTGCGGGCTGCGGTCGCAAGCGCAAGTGCCCGGTCCTTTGAAACTGATTCAAACGATACCGCTGCCGGGGCTTAAGGACGGAGATTTCGATCACTTTCAAGTGGATCTTCCGGGGCAACGATTGTTTTTGTGCGCGGAGGACAACTCGGCCATCGAAGTGATTGATTTGCGCGCCAACAAAGTGATTCACAAGATCACGGGCACTAAGACGCCGCACTCCATGGCCTATGATCCCGATTCCAAGAAACTTTTCGTGGCCGATGATGGCGGCCCCAACCAGGTGGAAATTTTCGACGGGACTTCGTTTGACCTTTTGGGAACCATCCCCATGGGGGCCCACGCCGACCCCAGCATTTTCGATGCGGTGAATCATCTCTACTATGTCGGTAACGGTGGAAAACAGCAGAAGGAAGATTTCCTTAACATCAGTGTGATTGACACCCGGGCCGGGAAAAAAGTAGGCGACATCCACGTGGATGCTGACCGCGTCGAGGCCATGGCGATTGAGAAATCGGGCACGCGCCTGTTCGTGAATTTGTACAACAAAGCCGCCGTGGCCGTCATTGATCGCGAGAAACGCGCCGTGATTGCCACTTGGTCGATTGCGCAGGAAGGCCGCAACAACGGTTCCATGGCGTTGGATGAGGCCCATCATCGCCTTTTCGTTCATGCCCGCGAGCCTGGAAAAATTGTGGTGCTGGATACGGAAACCGGGAAAGTCGTCGCCACATTTCCATCCGGCGGCATGGTGGATGACGCAACGTTCGATCCGAAATTGAAACGGATTTATGTTACCGGCGTGCCTTTCCTCAACGTATTTGTAGAGAGCGATGAGGCCGAGCGCTACGATCTTCTAGGGCAGATTCCCACGGCGTTTCATTCGATTACTTCCATCCTGGTTCCGTCCCTGAACCGCCTGTATCTCGCGGTTAATCATCATGGCGAGACGGACGCGGTGGTTCAGGTTTATCAGGTGGTCCCGTAGGCTTTGCAAAACGGATGAAGTTCTAGCTAGGCGGTGCTGGCCTAATTGGGTGCGTTCTGTTCTCAGGAGGTCCGAGCTTCAGCTCGGACCTCCTAAGATCCAATTCCAATTCAAATTAGGACAGTTTCTAGTCAGGCAGTGGCTTTTGCCGCCGAGTTGAGAAATTTTTCAATCCGGTCCAGTACTTGCGTGGCCGTAAAACATTGCGCGACACTCGCATTCGGTCCGCGCTTTTCCCGGATCGCGGCAAAAAATTTGCGGTCTTGCAGCTCGATTCCACTTTTCCTTGTAAAACGAGATTTTTCAAGCAGCGGAGGCCGTGACGGCCTCCGGCTTTACTGCCAGATTTACCGTGGCGGACAGCGGCTTCCCAACAAAAACGAGGTTTTGTAAGGTCCAGGCTGGAACCGAGGGCTTGGAGAGCAAATTGGAAGATGAAGCATTACTCTTCCTTTGCCGAATGGCTGTTGCATACGTGATTGTCGAAAGCCTCCTCCCGCATCTTTTTCACGTACTGCGTTATTCCGTCTAGCGTAAGCCCAGTGAGTACGCAGTCTGCATGGTAGACTTGACATCCACACTGGCTGCACACCCATTTTTGACGAACCTCAATTAATTCACGCATAATCATCGAAGGCATTCTTTCGTTCCTTTCCTGCGCGCTGACTTCATAATACGTGGCGCATGTGGCCACTCCCCCCGGTCAGAAATGTGCGGTGTCTCGAGATGTCTATTCCCGCCAACGTACGGATTATCAAATCCGTATTCTTTCCGAGTAGTTCCCGGTCGCTACACACTCAGGGCGCAAGGAACTTGAAAGCCAGTCCTGGATAGCCCTGCAAACACTTCGCGTCACAAAGCTGTGATTGTCATCAGCTCCGGCTTTGTAACAAAATATTATTTCTTTGACCGCGATGGTAACCCGTTGACTGCAAGGGCGAGTGGCGGGACTACAGACTTCCAATTATATTAGTAACAGTGCATTTGAAGGCCCAATGGCCCTGGATGCGGCAGTCTTTTCTAATGGTCGGTGAAGTGCTGATCGCAGGTGACTTAGTCGCTTGGGAAGATTCGAGCAGACATGATCTGTTGTAGTGCGAGACCCGGGTCAAGCCAATTAGGCGTGAATTATCCGAATTGTACACGCTCTACTGTCAATTTGTTCATTTATAAGGAATAGTAATCAGACGCTATTTGGCTTGGCGGCACGATTCGCCAGTTGAAGGTAGCGCTGCGCTTAAATCAACGCCCGCGAAAGGTTTGGGCACCGATCTGCGAGCTCTTGCGCAAGCAAATGGGTCAGCCCAACTGCAATCGGATTCAGGACGGCCTGCGATAGCCCGGCCATGATCAGCTGTGGACTAGCAGTGCGAAACAGAGGCGATTCACCCCTTTCCCTTTTCGCGCAGAGCCTCTTCATAAAACTCATGATTCACACTTGAACTTATCGGACGCAGTAAGTCCTGCGTTCCCGGCACATTCGCGACGATTGCAACTAAGTCGCTGGGATTTTATGTTTGGGCCTGTAATTGCACATTTAAGTATTGGATTTATGCCGGGGGGCAGCAATGATCAATCAAAAGTATTCTTTCAAGTTGTCTGGCACGTCTGATTCTGTTCGTTCCGCAAGTACGGTTACTCGCAAACCCACGCCGCGGATGTCGGAGCAAACCATTCCGAATGAAAACCTTGGTCCAGTCAAAATAGAATCCGACCGCGATGTCGTTCGCTGCATTACCTGCGGAATGATGCAGTTTCGGACTCGCAACGGAAATTGCCGCCGGTGCCTTCACCGGTTGACGTCGCAGGCAGATATTTTTGTTCTACCTCCGGAGTATCAGGAACTTCCAGGCGACGCCCTGCAACCCTCCATGAAGTTGCCGAACAAAGAGGTGGTCGAAAATATCGGGCAGCGCATACGGCAGTTGCGCGAATCGCACGGAATGACGCAGAGCAAGCTTCAAGCACTATCCCAGGTATCCCGGTCGTACCTGTCCCGGATCGAAAGTGGCCAAATGACACCCAGCCTCGGAACGCTTGAGAAAATTTCCAAACCGCTTGGCATCGGGTTGAATCGCTTCTTTGCGCAGGAAGCGAATGGCGAGACTCTCTTTGATGACCCATTCATCCAAGGATTGCGACCGTTCCTGCGGCAGCTCGACTGGCAACAATGGCAATCGATTCTGCAGCGCTTAGCCGCTATCAGCGACCATGTTTCGGGAAGGAATGAACAAATTCGCCCCATGGCAAAATCTCAGCTGGCTCTCATGGAGAATCAGGGGCGTCGAAACTAAACAATAAATATCAGTCAGTTACCATCAGCACACCCAGTTTCTCAGCTTCGACCATGGAGGTTCGGCTATGAGCACGATCAAAGCAAGTTCGGAGATCGCGGTTAGTGAAAGTATGCCGGAGATGCTCCTGTGGCGGGCGGTGATTGCGAGAGCGATTCAGGAATGGATTTCGGGATCGCTGGGACGCCAGCGTGAAGCGGAACAATATCTGTTCGAAGACAACAGAGATTTCCTTGTAGTTTGTGGGTGTGCCGGGATGGACGTCGGACGGCTACGATCCCGGCTAGCGCATCTACGAGCTCAGGCGGTCCCCGGCTCGATATTGGTTGTGACGGCGTAAGTACTTACCGATCGGATTGCGAGAGATGTTGCGAGGTTTCCATCGCGGGAGGGAGTTCGATCTCCCGCCACACTTCTTGCCCTGGACCCCGTGGCGACGTACGCCATCCTAGTCAAGCAGGCCCCCCGGCCGCTTGCTTCAAGCCCGCCGCCACGGAGAACATGGTCATTCCTATTATGAGCTGCTTCAATTTCATTTCTGTTCAAATATGAACACTCTTATACTTGTACTATGAGACTACATTTACCGATGTAGAAATAACTGTTCGGTGATTTATGTTGGAGAAAGGGCGGGCCACCCGGCCGCCTTCTCATGCCTGTTGGTTGGGCAGGCATAGGCCCGGCAAGGCCAATAGACAATATGAAATTTTCACCGGATTTCAGTCGTGGACTTTCGTAAGCGCAGTTGGTGACAAAGATTCAGCAGCTCCCATGCATGAACTCATAGAGCAACACCTATCTTGATTGGAAGCCTTGGACTCAATCGGAGGTGTTAGTTTTAAGTTAGCTGTTCCCACGTGGGTAGGCTTTACCTCTCGATTCTCCGTTTGGGTATTTTAGCCCCGACGCAATCAGCTGTTCTATTTGAACCTCCCTTCCGAAGGAAAATAGTGCAAAGAGCTGTCCGATGGTGATTCTGGTCGGTGTGTCTGCCTCCCAGGGATTGTGCTCTCCTGCACATCGAGAAGATGAATCCACGACGAAAAACAGAACCTGACTGGCCACCATGCTTTAAAACGACTGTTGAAATCGGTTCAAGCGGTGTTGGAGGACGAAGAATGAGAGCTCGACTGAGGTTGATATGTGGCGCAATTTGCGCCGCAACGGCATCGCCAACGGCTGGAATCCTCAATGTTGCGAAGTGCGGCTGTCGTCTTTTGGCGGTTGCTGTTCTGATCACGATTCCGGGTTGGCCGCAAGATGCGCCCAAAGACTTGAGTAAGATGAGCATCGAGGACTTGATGAACATCGAGGTGACTTCGGTCTCGAAAAAAGAACAGAAGCTGTCGCGCACGGCTGCAGCGATCTTTGTCATCAAACAGGAGGATATACGCCGTTCCGGCGCCACGAATGTTCCCGACCTTTTGCGCATGGTGCCGGGACTGGACGTGGCACAGGTGAACGGCAGCACCTGGGCCATCAGTTCCCGTGGGTTTAACGATCAGACCGCGGACAAACTTTTGGTTTTGATCGACGGCCGCACCGTTTATTCACCACTTTTCAGCGGTGTCTTTTGGGATGTACAGCAAATTCCGCTGGAAATCATAGAGCGGATCGAAGTCATTCGGGGGCCCGGCGCCGCCATTTGGGGAGCCAATGCGGTGAACGGCGTCATCAATATCACGACGAAGAAAGCGGCGGACACCCAGGGTCTGCTGATTAGCGGGGGCGGCGGCACGTATGAGCAAGGATTCGGAACCGCGGTATTTGGCGGCAAACTCGGGGGCAACACCTATTACCGTGCCTTTGCCAATGGTTTCAATCGGAATCATCTCATCGGTTTGTTTACCCAGGACGGCCGCGACACCTGGGACACATATCGCACTGGATTCCGGGCAGACAGCAAACTTGGCAGCAACGACTCGATTACTTTTCAAGGGGACGCCTACAAAGGCAGCGAAGGCGAGGTGGTTGCGGCGGTCACTTCCTTTCAGCCACCGCAACCTCAGATCCTGAACCTGCGGCAGGACGTGGGAGGTTGGAATCTTTTATCCCGGTGGGATCACACCCTTTCGTCAACATCACAAACAACGCTTCAGGTCTATTTCGATCGCACCAATCGCGGCGACCCCACCTATGAGGAGGGACGCAACACGTTCGACATTGATTTTCAGCATCACATCGCTTGGGGAAGTCGGCAGGATTTTGTTTGGGGTCTCGGATATCGCTCGACGTCCGACGCCATTCGCGGTTCGATCCGAGTCTCCTTCAATCCTTCCAGTGACACGGATAAGCTTTATAGCTCTTTCGTGCAGGACGAAATTGCCCTCGTCCCCCGAATCTTGTTTTTTACGGTGGGAGCCAGGCTCGAACACAACGACAATTCGGGGTTCGGTCTGCAACCCAGCGCCAGCCTAACCTGGCTGGTCAATGACAAGAACATGCTGTGGGGCTCCATCTCCAGGGCTTTGCGAACGCCCGCGCGCGACACCGACGTGCGCTTTAATGAGGCGGTGTCACCCGGCCCCAACGGTTTTCCAATTGTCATAAGCGCCTTTGGCGGTGGGGGAAGAAAGGACGAGAGCGTTCTTACCGAGGAAATAGGTTATCGCACGCAGCCCTGGGAAAACCTTTCGATTGACCTGACAGCCTTTTATAATTGCTACACCGACGTAGTATCCTTTGATTTTGGAACTCCGTTCTTGGAATCTAACCCCGCCCCGGCCCATCTGGTTGTTCCGATCTACGACGCGAATCAGATCCATGGCGAGACCCACGGTGGCGAGATGGCTCTAAACTGGAAGCCGGCGAACCGATGGACAATCAGTCCCGGATATTCCTACGTGCAAATACATATGCACCGCGATCCAACCAGCACAGATTCAACCGATCCGGTGTTGATTGAAGGCAGCAGCCCACGTGCGCAAGCGCAGTTGCGCTCCCATCTCGAATTGGCGCCGCGGTGGACCTGGGATGCTTCGGTCTATTTCGTCGGGCGCCTGCCTGCTTTGAACATTCCGTCCTACACGCGCTTGGATACCGGGCTGGCGTGGAAATTTGGCAAAGAGTTGTCTCTTAGCGTCGTCGGGCAGAATCTGCTCCGCGATCATCATCTGGAATCCAATGGATCCGATCAAATCGTCATTTCCAGCATCGTCAAGCGCAGTGCGTACGCGAAGTTCACTTGGCAGTTTTGATCGGGGAGCACATGACCGGGCATGAAACAATCCGATGGCGACTCGGCGTCGGCCAGAGGAGACCGTCGAATGGGTCACTGCGGGCCGCGCACTGCCGTCTGCAGTTGTGCTCTCTAGTTCTTGCTGGCCTGCTATCCCTTGCTGCCGCAAGTGCTGCCCGTGCCCAAGCCCCTCCCTCGGTCGAGTATCAAGTCAAGGCGGCCTTCCTCGTTAGCTTTGCAAATTTCATTGAGTGGCCCTCAGGCACATTCCAAAATGATAAAGCCCCACTCAATTTCTGCGTGTTCAGGCACGACCCTTTTGGCAGCACCCTCGATGACGTCATTCGAGGGAAGACAATCAACGACCGTGAGGTATTGGCGCGGCGGATTATGGAATTACCCGACTTGAAGTCATGTCAGATTATTTTCGTAAGTAACGTGGAGGACAAGCATCTATCCGAAGTAGTAAGCAGCTTATTGGGAACGAGCGCACTCGTGGTTGGCGAGAGCGAGAATTTTGCGGAACGCGGCGGGGGAGTTCAATTCTTCCTGGATGCTAACAAAGTGCGGTTCGCAGTCAACGTGGATGCGACGCAAAGAGCTCGCCTGAAAGTCAGTTCCAAACTACTCGCGCTGGCCAGGATCGTCCACGATCGAGATATTTCGAAAGGGAACTAAATAACTCTCGTATAAATGTTGCTTGTGGGTCGCGGCTGCAGCCGCGACATTCAGACATCAGAATTGAGAATTCCCTACAAATTCCAAATATGTTCTAAAAGAGGCAGATATCGTTCCTCAAATGTTCTAAGAATGACGTTGCAACCAGGTGTGTAGAAATTCCAAAACAGCAAACCGGACAGGAATAATTCTTTGAGGCACACATTCGATTCACTGGGCGCGGTTGTAAAAGGTGCATCTGGGCAGGCCAGGGTCAACGATTGGCGCAACGCAACGACAGATCCGGGCTGGGAGGGAATTGTGATGCGAACTTCACACAGAATGTGGCTGGCAGGTTGGCTGGCGGGCCTGCTTGTCGTTTCGATTTCGACTTTTGCACGAAGCCCTTTCCGCGCGCCACAGGCGCCGGACAGTTCCGATATTGCTGTCGTGAAGAGCGGGGCAGGATCCTGCTCGGCGGATTTCGTGGTGACCGACTTGTCTGGAAAAGGCATCTACGATGCCAAAATCCGCTTGCAGGTCCGGTACCGGTTTATGGGTTTTCACAGGCTGGATGCCTCCGTTGCCACAAACTTTGAAGGCAAAGCGCGCTTCGAAGGTCTGCCTGAACAGATCAAGGGAACAGCCGAGTTCAACATCTCCCACAAGGACCAAAGCAAGTCTCTCCCATACGATCCCCTAACCGATTGTCATTCTCGGCACGAAGTCATTCTCGGGGGAAAGTAAGAGCCAGTTACTAATATCCAGGTTAATCCGGAACTGTTGGATCCGACTTTCCGAACCTCTTGCGGCGGCCAGTGAGAATAACCCGCCGATCTGGGAAGTAGATTAGCGTCTGCAGTCTCAGTCCGCCACGTTCATCGTGCTGGCACCGTTGTTGCCATTTGAAATCAATTCCGGGTTTCACTCAGCATGAATGTTCCAAGGTCAGGTTTGTCCTGTATTGAACAGACAGCAAAATTACGAGTGGCATAATAAGTGAATTGATTTGCATAAGTTTTGTAATTGAGTGAAGAGGAGAAGCTAATGGGCAAATTGAAGGTTAGCAAAATGTGGATCGCTATGTTCCTGGCGGCCGCTCTTATGGCCGGGTGCAGTGACGCCGACAAAAATTCCGGGGCGGGGAACCCCGGCGGTCCCCTAACTTTGCCTACAGTGACTTCCGTAACTCCGCCGGATACCTCCATGGGGATTTGCTCCAATACCGCCCTGATCACCGCAACATTCAGCAAGGCGATGAATCCTGCGACCATTTCCACCTCTACTTTTACCGTGACTGGGCCAAACTCCACGAGCGTATCCGGGCAAGTTAGCTACGATTCGACCAACAATATAGCCACCTTCACGCCCATGAGCGCACTGACCGTGAACACTGCATATACCGCCACCATTACCACCGGGGCTCAAGACACATTCGGCAATGCCTTGGCGGCTAGTAAGGTGTGGACGTTCACGACCGCCTCACTGGTTTGTCCGGGGCCCGTAGCGTTTGGAGCGCCTGGCTGTGGTTTCGGAATTCTGGCCGGCACTACAGTTACTAACGTCGCCGGTACGGCAACCACTGTGAGTGGGAATGTGGGTGTGTGGCCGGGAGTTGCGATCACCGGATTTGGGCCGCCGGCATCAATAACGGGCCAGCAGTACACGGGCCCTGGTCCAGGGCCTGCCATGACCGCGCAGGGCCAGTTGACCACGGCGTATAACAACGCAGCGTCAGCAGCAGCCGGAGGGGCCATCCTTACTGCAGATATAGGAGGGCAAACCCTCGCCCCAGGAGCGTATAGGACGACAAGCGCACAGCCGACCCTTGGCATAACCGGGACCCTAACCCTGGACGGCCAGGGTGATCCGAATGCCGTTTTCATTATTCACGTAGAGAGCGCGTTAACGACAGCCAGCAGCAGCCAAGTTGTCCTCATTGGCAACGCCCAGCCTAAGAACGTGATCTGGCAAATCGGCAGTTCTGCGACTCTGGGAACCAACTCCGTATTTGCAGGAAATATTATGGCTCTCGCATCCATCACGTTGAATACCGGAACGACGCTCAACGGTAGAGCGCTGGCAATGAACGGCGCAGTCACTATGGACACCAATTCGGTCGTCGTACCTCCCTGCTAATGGGGGGGGGATTCATAAGTGGTACGAACTCGGGGCCGATTCACTCCCGGGCAGGATGCAAGAGCGGGGTTTCACGCAATTAAAGTTTGGAGGAATATTCGTATGTCGTTTCAATCGAAGAACCGTGCCGGCCGGGTCGTAGGATCATTGCCGGTATTGATTGCTGTCTTGTGCACGTTTGCTAGCCTCGCCACTGCTCAGGACCGGCCTGGTCCCAAGGTGGAGCTATTCGGCGGGTACTCCCTGTTCCAACCCGGCGCAGATGTGCATGGCCAACTTCCTGGAGCGTTGTTCCCGATCAGCAGCCGGCTGGAAGCAAATCCCCGTGGCGCGGGTGCCAGCATTACCTATGATTTCAATCGCTGGTTGGGACTCACTCTTGATACCAGCACCGATTGGGGCAGCCGCGAAAAGACGCTCGCCAATAGAATTGACGACGCCGCTTTCTCAAACCTCTCACTCGGGCCAAAAGTTACCTTCCGCAGCAAGCATTTTTCTCCATTTCTTGAAGTGTTGTTGGGCGACCATCGTCTTATGCCTGATGCATTTCATGACGTTGACAAATTCGGCTTCCTGCTTGGTGGCGGACTGGATATTGACCTGTCCAGGCACGTTGCCCTGCGTCTCATCAGGGCCGACTACGTATACTCGAATTACCGGTATGTTCCCCCAGGCGGACAGGAAACTCAAATTCGAGGCGTCAGATTGCAGACCGGCCTCAATTTCATGTTTGGAGGCGGAGAGCCTCCCGTGCCACCCAGCGCTGCTTGCTCAGCACGGCCGGCCGAAGTTTTTGCCGGCGAGTCCGTGACCGCGACTGCCACCGGATCTAATTTCAAACCCAAGCGTACGGTCAAATACACGTGGAATGCCACCGGGGTGAAAGTTGCGGGGAGCGACGCCTCCACGCAGATTGACACCAGTAGTTTGCAGCCCGGCTCTTACGTGGTGAGCGCAAACTTGAGCGATGGCAGCAAGAATGGTGTGGCCTCTTGCCTGGCCAGGTTCAACGTGAAACAGCCGCGTCCACCTGAGATTGCATGCTCGTCCGATCCGGGAACCATAAGGACTGGGGGCACCGCCACGATCCGCACCACGGCCAGCAGCCCCGATAATCGCAGTCTGACCTACAGCTACAGCGCCAGCGCAGGGAACGTATCCGGTTCCGACGTGACCGCCACCTTGAATTCACGGAACGCACAACCAGGCCGTATCACGGTCACCTGCAACGTAAGCGATGACCGCAATCTCACCGCCTCGTCCACTACTTTCGTGAACGTGGAAGCTCCGCCTCCTCCGCCTCCTCCGCCTGCTCCCGCGCCTGAGATCAAGGTGTTGGAAGCCAAGCTGGCCCTCCATAGTATTTACTTTCAAACTGGCCGGCCTACCGCCGAGAATTCCAAGGGTGGCCTGGTCGACAGCCAGGCAATGATCCTTAATAATCTGGCCGAGGACTTCAAAAATTATCTGAAATACAAACCAGATGCTCACTTGATCCTCGGTGGTCATGCGGACCCCCGCGGCACTGTGGAATACAACAAGGCCCTTACGCAGCGACGCGTACAACGCACCGAAGACGCTTTGGTGGAACACGGCGTTCCAGCGGATCACCTGGAAACGCAATCGTTCGGCAAAGAGGACCAACTGACTTCCGACCAGACCAAGGAGCAGATAGCGCAGAATCCTGACCTGAGCCCGGACGACAGGAAGCAAATGCTGGACAATCTGCGGGTGATGGTCCTGGCCAACAATCGACGTGTAGACGTCACTTTGAGTACTACCGGAGAACAATCCACCCGCCGGTACCCGTTTAACGCGAAGGATTTCTTGGCGTTAATCAGCACCCAGGGTACTAAGAACCTCGGAGGAAAAAAGCCAGTCATCGTCAAGAAAAAGCCCGTGAGATAACGGCTGGTTCAGTTTCCTGTCACATTCACTGCCAGCGTGTCGCGCCCGATTCCGGCGGACTCCAAGTGGAGTCCGCCGCGTTTTTCATCAGTCGCTCGGCTTCTAACGGAGGAAAAACTTTCGTGGTTGTGAAAACAGCGTGGCCGCGCCGGCCTGGCAAGCTCGCCCGGCAGTGACGCTGCAACCATGGACAGCCGCAGGATAGCTGTGATTAGGACAGCAGCTAGTCAGGCATTGGCTTTCGGCGCCGAGTTGAGAAATTTTTCAATCCTGTCCAGCACCTGCATGGCCGTAAAGCACTGTGCGACGCTGGCATTCGGTTCGCGCTTTTCCCGGATCGCGGCAAAAAATTCGCGGTCCTGCAATTCAATCCCATTCATCGAAACGTCCACCTTCGACAGGTCCACTTTGTTGCCCTCGCCGTCTTCCAGATCGTCATAGCGAGCCAGGTACGTGCCGCGGTCGCAGATATAGCGGAAAAACGTGCCCAAAGGTCCCTTGTTATTGAAGGACAGCGACAATGTCAGTACCGCTCCCGAAGGCACTTTCAAGACGATCCCCATGTCCATGGCGATCTTCAATTCTGGATGCACCGGGCCTTGCACGGCGTAGCATTCGGAAACCAATTCGCCGGTCTGGTATTGAAACAAATCCACCGTGTGGCAGGCGTGATGCCACAGCAAGTGATCGGTCCAGCTGCGGGGTTTTCCCGCGGCATTCATGTTGGTGCGCCGGAAAAAATACGTCTGCACATTCATCTGCTGGATTTTTAATTCGCCGGCCTTAATTTTTTTGTGCACAAACTGGTGGCTGGGGTTGAAGCGGCGCGTGTGTCCGCCCATACAAATCAGTCCGGTTTCTTTTTGCATGTTCACCAGGCGCTCGGAATCCGCAAGTGTGTCCGCAATCGGAATCTCAATGTGCACGTGCTGGCCGGCGCGCATGCACTGCACGCCTTGATCGGCATGCATTTCCGTGGGCGTGGCCAGGATTATCGCTTCCAGGCCCGGCTGCTTCAGGCTTTCGGCAAGATCGCCAGTCCAATGGGGAATCTTATATTTCCTGGCCACTTCTTCGGTGGCGGCCTGATTTCCGCCCGTCAGGGTAATGACCTCGATCCCCGGAATGTTTCCCAGGGCATCCAAATGCTTTTGCCCGAATGCGCCCTGTCCCGCGACACCCACTTTCATATCTTTTCCCCCGGAAAATAAAATATTCGATTCGTTACGTTATCACATTTCTGTTTCTGGAGGAGGGGCAGGGAAGGTGGGAACAAGTTTCCAACAGGAGTGAAGAGTCTGTGTGAGAACTTGGAATCTTTGTGAGGCGTGGCTTTAGCCACGAAATTAACGCAATAAAAGAGGCGTTTACTTAAACCTCATTCACAATCACATGGCCATGACGCACCACAATTTTATTGAAGAGTCTCTGCCGCCCGGTGCGAATCACCCCATCGCTGTCTTCAAAATCAAATTTTCCATCGCGCAACTCGAAAATGCTGACGTCGGCTTCGCTGCCCAATTTCAGGGAACCAATCTGCGCCGCGTAATCAAACACCCGCGCGGGATTCGCGGTGACCATGCCAATGGCCTGCTCCAGCGGAATTCCAATCGCCATGAATTTGGAAACCATCGTGGGCAAATCGAACACGCGCCTTTCCACGGTCACCATCGTGAGATCCGTGCTGATCGTGTCCGGCAGGAAATTCTGCTGCATGCATTTTTCCGCCACCTCAAAACTCAAATGCGTTTGCCCCTGCGCCGGATCGAAATACACGCCGCGCGCGCGGGCTTCCAGCGCTTCCGGAATAATTTTTCCATTGGCATCGAGAATCCCGTGCGGGCGGTTGTTGAAACAGTGCGTGTACACGTCACCCTTGCGCAATTGTTTCAAGATGTCTGGAAGTGGAGAGTAGGAATCTTCGATATGAACCATGAGCGGCAAGCGGGAAATATTCGCCGCCTCGAGCGCACGTTTCAGCCCTTCCAAATCGTTTGCGCCGGTAATGGCTTTGGACAACTGAATCTTAATCCCAACGGCCACTGGTTTGTTGTCTATCGCCATCTTGGCCGTCAATTGAGGATTGACCCAGTTCAGATTTGCCAGCGCGCCGTCATACATCATGTTGCCAAGAGCATTGACATGAACCAGGGCGACGATGCGCGTAGTGGAACTATTGATCACATATTTCCGGAAATTCGGGAATGCCGGGTAGCCGGCCGAGCCCGCATCCACGACCGTGGTTACGCCGCGGCTCAGGCAGGAATGGTCCGCATTGACGCCGCTCCCCACGGCATCGTAGCAATGCGCATGGAGATCAATGAATCCCGGAGTGACAATTCTGTCTTTGGCGGAGACGATCTTCAGCGCGCGCTCCGGAGCGATCGTTTTTGAAATCTCCAGTAGCTTGCCTTCGTGAATCGCCACGTCCATCGCGCCGTTCAAATTTTGACTCGGGTCAATGACTGTCCCACCCTGGATCAAGAGATCAAACTTGTCGGTCGCATTTTGCTGTGGGGGAGCGGCGGTCTCCGCTGCGTGCACGGCTGCACGCGGAGTAAGCAGCGCGGCCCCCGCCGTCAAAGCAAGTTTTGAAAAATCTCGTCGGTTCATGGTCATTTTCCCTCCTCGTGTTTCCCGCGGGCCAATCCGATTCCAGTCGAAGCCCGCAAAATGCGGCCGTAAAAAATATATTCTTTTGCCTGCGGGTATGGTCGAGTGTAATGTACCGGGTTTCGAGGATCAATCCCAGCGCTTCACAGTCTGTCTGAGAACTCCATTTTGGCTAGGTTTTGTAGCGCCCGCCTGCAGGCGAGCGCTACCTAGGGCACTTTTTAACATCCGATAGCATAGTGCCTCGATGCAGGATGCGATGAGGAGAGACATGAACGAAATCAACATTCGCCGGACGACCGCAAGCTATGAAAAGTGGGTGGCTGCGCACATTTCCCTGGACCAGCGCGCCATTTCCTATAAGCACAAGCAGATGGCGTCCGCCCTGTTTCCATTCCTGCGCGCGACGTTTTACCGTTGGGTTCAAATTTGGCGTGCAGCAGCCGGGGACTCGGCCGTGGCGCCTTCGCTATTGGCCGTGGGCGATCTGCATGTGGAAAATTTCGGCACCTGGCGCGACATCGAAGGCCGGCTCATCTGGGGCATCAATGATTTTGACGAGGTGCACAAGATGCCGTACACCATGGATCTTGTCCGGCTGGCCACGAGCGCACTGACCGCGTGCAGGGAACAACATCTTTCACTTCGCCCGCGCCAAGCCAGCGATGCAATTCTGGAAGGATACGCTGATGCGCTAAAGTCTGGCGGACGGCCATTTGTGCTGGCGGAAAACCATCGCTGGCTGCGTAAAATTGCCCTGAGCCGCCTGCGCGATGCCACGATTTTTTGGGACAAGATGGGCAAACTGCCCAATTCGCAATCCCGTTTACCGCGGGACGTCGAGTCAGAATTGCGAAAATTGCTTCCTGATCTTTCCTTGCCCTGCGAGAAAAGGGAACGGCTTGCCGGTCTCGGCAGCCTGGGTCATATGCGTGTGGTGCTGCTCGGAAGGTGGCACGGGTGCTTCGTGGCGCGCGAGGCCAAAGCCCTTACCCCGTCCGCGTGCGTGTGGTTGAGCGGAAAAAGCAAAGGCGAAGCAATTCGCTACGGCACAATTCTGGATCATGCCGTGCGCGTGCCGGACCCGTTCGTGCGCCCCTACAAAGGCTGGTTGCTGCGCCGCCTCGCGCCGGATTGCTCGCGCATCGAATTGACTTCGCTTCCCGCGCGCCGGGCCGAGGAACGCCTGCTGTATTCCATGGGTTGGGAGACCGCCAATATCCATTTTGGATCGTCAAAGGCCATCCCCGCCGTGAAACGCGACCTGGCAAAACGCCGCGGCAACTGGCTGCACAAAGCCGCCAAATCCATGTTGCGAGCTACCGAACGCGATTGGGTCGAATGGAAGGGCCGGTAGGCTGCGTCCGTAGAATTTTGGAACGCGCCTTTTCGGCTTCGTCAAATTATGGCTATAATAGCCATGAGAGAAGGGAGGCGAAATGCGCAGCGTCAATGTAGCCGAACTGAAGAATCAATTGAGCAAATATCTGACGTTTGCCAAGGGCGGCGAAGAGGTGGTGATCCGGGATCGCAATCTGCCGGTTGCCAAGCTGGTTCCCTTTTTGGCGGAAGGCGCGGAGGATCAGGATCTCCTGCTGGTGGCTGCGGGCAAGCTGCGGCTTCCCAAAGCGCGCCTCGATATTTCGCGGCTATTGAAAATGCCGACCGGAAAAGTATCCGGAAACAAGGGAATTCGAGCGGTGGTCGCGGACCGGGAAGAATCGCTGTGAAGTCCACGACGGCGTTTTGGGATGCCAGCGTACTCGTGCCGCTGTGCGTGCAGGAGTCCGCAAGTCGTTTTGCGGGTTCCCAGCTTAGAAAATTCCTCCCGGTCGTCTGGTGGGGAAGTCTGGTGGAGGTGCAAAGCGCGATCTGCCGTTTGCGGCGCGAGGAAGAATTATCGGAGAACGGAATGCAGGGCGCGCTCGCACGTCTTCACTTGCTCAGCCGCGGGTGGAAGGAAATTATTCCCGGCGATTCGCTTCGGGAATTGGCGCTGCAACTCCTCGGTGAATATCCCCTGCGGACAGCGGATAGCCTGCAACTTGCCGCGTCTTTGACGTGGTGTGACTCGCGTCCCTCCAAAAGAATTTTTGTTTGCGGGGATAACAAACTGTCCCGGGCGGCGAAATCCTCAGGATTTTCCGTTATCGAATTGTGATCGGCCGGTTCACGGAATAAATATCCTCACGTTCCCGTCGAGCTATCTATTCCAATCCGCGGGGGAGCTTGTCTTGATATAGGCCACGCCGTGCCGGTACTCGCCATCGGCCAATTCCTGGCAATATTTAATTCTGGCCGGGACAAAAATGTTGGCGCCGGATTTTGCGTAGGGCACGGCGGCCTCGAAACGCATATCCGTGGGATACTTTGTACTGCTACGGAATCGAAAGCCGCCGCGCGACACATCTTCGCAGGCGACTTCACTATCGAATCCGGAATACCGGATGCAAGCGGCCATCTTAATGGCTGCCCGCTTGGTAGCCCTTTTTTCCTTTGGCGGAGCTGAGATTTCCTTGGCCTTCTCCTCCGCTGCCGCCACTAACTGCGCGGGCGAAACAGTCGGTTTGCCTTTTGCCGGTTCACGGTCGGTTCGATTCCAAATCGTGACGGCGCCGCAATTGTCGCAGGAGCGAGCCAAACAATGGTTGGCCTCCAGCACCTGCTCCTCAATTACCAGTAGCGAAGCTGCGACCACGTCGTCGCACAAACTGCATTTCAAAAGCTGGGCGTTGCGCGCGCCCTCCGGGGGGAATGGCACGCCCCAGAGATTCTCGGCTCGTTGCGGGATGGCAATGCCATACAGATGACCTTGCACTTCGCCTTTCATCATTCCCACCACCCGCCCCATGGCCTCCTCGCCGGTTTGCAGGTTTCGTACGAGCAACTCGGATTCCGGGGCCAGCTTATTCTCCAGCAAGAGGAAGGCTCCGTCGCGCGTGATACTCACCGTGATGGAGGGTTCGATGAATTGCATGCCTTCCAGGTCGCATCCGACCACCTCAATCGGAACGGTTCGCTTCTCAGTTTTCGGGGTCATGATTTCGTTCACACGAACCTTTCCCGTTTTGGATACTTTGCGGGAGGAGTTTTCCGAATTCTTCGGCCCATTCCGGGAATACTGCTACCAAATTCTTTCATATTGGATTGTATCCGGCGAGATGGAGTTGCGGGAAACAAGCTGTTTCACGGTGTTGTAAGAATCATCCGATTCGCTGTCTAGAAATGGGAATCAGATGTATCCAAAATTTTTTCATCGGAATTTACCGGCAGGTGCAATCCGCGTGGTTCAATAATGCCGGTTCGCGATATAATCCCCGGGCGGTTGGCGCGGAGAAGAGCCGCGGAGTTGTTGGGGTCCTCGGGCATAAAGTTACACGTTTAGTTCTCCCGCCGCGCGGCACGCAAACTTCGCGATGATCTCCCTACCAGGATGTAGGACATCAACAAGAAAACTGAATTGCGCGCGACCGCTTTTGCCAGCCGCTGCATGAGGACACATTCACCGATGCCCATCAAAAAACTAATGGCGTTGAACCGCGGCGAAATTGCCATCCGCATTTTGCGCGCAGCCAATGAACTGAAAATCCGCACGGTCGCGGTTTATTCCGAGGAAGACCGCCTCAGCCTGCACCGGTTTAAGGCCGACGAAGCGTATTTGATCGGCGAGGGCAAGGGACCGGTCCAAGCCTATCTCGATGTCGAGGGCATCGTGGCGCTGGCGAAAGAGAGAGGCGTGGACGCCATCCACCCAGGCTACGGATTCCTCTCGGAAAATCCGGCGTTGCCTCGCGCCTGCGCGGCTGCGGGGATCACGTTCATCGGACCTAGCGCGGATTTGCTTGATTTGTTGGGCGATAAGACCGCCGCACGAAAGCTCGCGCAGAAGGCCGGCCTTCCGGTCGTGCCCGGCACAGAGGAACCTGTTACGCAGAGAGACGACGCGCAAAGCATCGCCGACAAGATTGGCTATCCGCTAATGGTGAAGGCGGCGTTCGGCGGCGGCGGACGCGGCATGAGAGTGGTGCAAAACGCGCAGGGCCTGCAAGCGGGGCTGCAGGAAGCGAGGGCCGAGGCGGGGGCTGCGTTTGGAAACGATGCCGTGTTCCTCGAGCGGTTCATCCGGCGGGCGCGGCACATCGAAGTGCAAATCCTGGCCGATCAGCACGCGAACGTTCTTCACTTGCATGAGCGCGACTGCTCGGTGCAGCGAAGAAATCAAAAAGTGGTCGAAGTCGCGCCGGCCGTGAACCTCGATCCCAAAGTTCGCGCTGGTCTCTGCAAAGCCGCCGTGGCGCTGGCCCGCGAATCGAAATATTACAGCGCGGCCACCGTGGAATTCCTGGTGGATGCGGAATCAGGTGAATATTATTTCATCGAAGTGAATCCGCGCGTGCAGGTCGAGCACACGGTCACCGAAATGGTGACTGGAATAGATATCGTCCAATCGCAGATTCAAATCGCGCAGGGCTTCGCGCTGCATGGCGCCGAAATGAATTTGCCGCATCAGGACGCAATCCTGCTGCACGGGTACGCACTGCAATGCCGCGTCACCACCGAAGATCCCGCGAATGGATTTTTGCCCGATTACGGAAAAATACAAACATACCGATCACCCGCCGGATTTGGCATTCGGCTGGATGGCGCTTCCGCCTACGGCGGCGCGGTCATCACGCCCTACTACGATTCGTTGCTCGTGAAAGTAACCGCCTGGGGACGCGAATTTCCGCAGGCCTGCCGCCGCATGGACCGCTGTCTGCGCGAATTCCGCATTCGTGGCGTGAAGACAAATATTCCGTTCCTTACCAACGTGGTAAACCATGAACGCTTTCAAGCCGGCGGCGTGACCACTTCGTTTCTGGCGGAGACGCCCGAACTGTTCCAGTTCGCGCCCTTGCAGGATAGGGCGACCCGCCTGTTGAACTATCTCGGCGAAATCATTGTGAATGGAAATCCCGAGGTCGCCGGAAAGCCGCGGCCGCAATCCATACGCCCCGCCGCGATCCCCGCGCATATTCCGGGCGCACCACCGGCCGGCACACGGCAATTGCTGCAACAACTCGGCCCCGACAAATTCGCGGAGTGGACGCGCGCGCAAAAGCGTCTGCTGATTACAGACACCACATTCCGCGACGCGCACCAATCCTTGATGGCCACGCGCGTACGGACCTACGACATGGCGGCGATCTCCAACTTTGTCGCGCACAAACTTTCCAACCTGTACAGCCTGGAAATGTGGGGCGGGGCGACGTTCGACGTGGCGCTGCGATTCCTTCTCGAAGATCCCTGGACGCGGCTGCAAGTATTGCGCGAGGCGATTCCGAATATTTGTTTCCAGATGCTCTTGCGCGCCTCGAACGGCGTCGGTTATTCCGCCTATCCGGACAACGTGGTCCAGGCCTTCATCGTGGAAGCCGCAGCGCTGGGCATTGATATTTTCCGCGTCTTCGATTCGCTGAATTGGATGCCCAACATGAAGCTTCCGATCGAAGCTGTGCGCCAGACCAACAAAATTTGCGAAGCGGCCATTTGCTATACCGGCGACTTGCTCGATCCCCAGCGCGAAAAATATCCTCTCCAGTATTACGTCCGCCTAGCTCGAGCTCTTTCACCGTCATGTCATGGCTCACCAGGAAAATCGCCAAATCTCCAACCACTTTGCTGGAGGGCGTGACTTTGACGATGTCTCCCAGCGCGAAATTCACGTCCGCATACGCGCGGGCAATTTCCTGCCAGCGCGCGCCCAGGCCCATGGATTCGGCTTGTTCGCGTAAATTGGAATACTGCCCGCCGGGCATTTCGTGGATGTAGACTTCCGCCGTGCCTGCGGGAGGCGCGTTGTCGAAGGGGCGATACCAGGTGCGCACGGTCTCCCA
>Ga0207024_10122_pt1 | contig 23254 bp, 17 predicted proteins | sample Alteio_BWMinCont_44_FD_153470 | JGI IMG/M metagenome (GOLD analysis project Ga0207024, IMG submission 153470) | Enriched cells from forest soil in Barre Woods Harvard Forest LTER site, Petersham, Massachusetts, United States -... | ecosystem: Environmental > Terrestrial > Soil > Temperate forest >...
TTGGATCTCCCGTGTTGACCTGAAGGTGCCATCAAAATGAGCTCCAAAACGCACGAACTCATGCGCGGACTTGGTTTTCGCGCACTTATGGTAATTGATGACGGGCTGATTATGGTCGCGTTCGGGTTGGCGGCCCTGTTCAGTATGAAATCGTTCCAGTGGACGACCATCACGAATTTTTTCACCACCAAGGTCAGCCTTTCGAGTTGCGCACTGTTCGCCATCGCCATTCTCCTGTGCCAAGGCGCCTTTTCGTTGTGCAATTTATATGAATCCAAACGGATGTCTACAAAGGCAGCGGAGGCAGCCGCCGTCCTGCGCGCGGTGACATTGTTGACAGCCGGTCTGTGGTGCGAAGGCCGATTGTTCTCCATTTTGGACTTGCGACCCTACTTCCTGGTGATGTTCTGGACCATCGGAAGCACTCTCGTCATCGCTATGCGAATGCTGCTGCGACTAGTTTTGGGTGAGATTCGCAAGCGGGGTCATAACTTGCACCACATTCTGGTCCTGGGGTCGAACACGCGGGCTATTGATTTTGGCCGGCGGATCGAGGCGACTCCGCAACTCGGCTATCGCCTTTTGGGATTCGTGGATGACGAGTGGCCGGGAATGGAAGACTTCAAGGAAACCGGGTTGCGCCTCACGTGCACGATCGCAGGGCTGGCGGAGTTTCTCAGGAAAAACGTGGTGGACGAGATTGCCATCTTTCTTCCCTTGCGATCCTTCTACGAACTGTCAGCGGAGATGGCCAAACTCGCCAAGCAACACGGCATCCTCATCCGTTTGGACACGGATATCTTCGACCTGAAATTCGCTCATGCGCGCACTGAGGCCACCGAAGGAGCTTCCCAAATTGTGGCGGGTAGCAGCGGAGTGGAGGGCTGGCAATGGCTGTTGAAGCGCGTGCTCGATATCGCCGCGTCGCTGGTTTTGCTGATCCTTCTTTCACCCGTATTGCTGTTCGTAGCCGGGTTAATCAAATTGACTTCTCCCGGAAATGTGTTCTTCGCACAGAAAAGGGTTGGGCTGAATAAGCGGCAGTTCACGATGTACAAGTTCCGGACCATGATTCCTGCGGCCGAGAGCATGCAGGAAAATCTGGTTCACCTGAACGAAATGTCCGGGCCAGTTTTCAAGATCAAAAATGATCCGCGCATAACTCCAATCGGTCAGTTTCTGCGCAAGACCAGCATTGATGAACTGCCTCAACTCTTCAACGTACTGAAGGGAGACATGAGCCTGGTCGGCCCGAGGGCGATGTCAGTTCGCGATTATCAGTTCTTCAGCGAGGACTGGCAGCGGCGGCGCTTCAGTGTACCTCCGGGAATCACATGTCTTTGGCAGATCCTGGGCCGCAATACCATCCCGTTTGAACAATGGATGATTTTGGACATGCAATACATTGACGGGTGGTCACTTTGGCTGGACATAAAAATTCTGGCGCTGACCATCCCCGCTGTTTTCAAGGGCATGGGCGCAGGCTAGGGCTTGGGCCCAAAGAAATATTTTTCAGAAGGGCTGGAACCGAAGGAGAGGCCACATGAGAGAAAGCAGAATAGTTCAGGGGCAGGCGTATGTTTTCTAGTTTTCAGACTCTCGGAGTTCGTATAGATGCGGTCCAAATGCTGGACGCAGTGGATCAGCTGCGCTCCTGGATTGATGGGCCAAGGGACATCACGCGCTACGTAGCCGTAGCGGCGATGCACAGCATTGCCGAGGCCCGTGAAAATGACCGTTTCCGGCTCGTCCTTAATACGGCCGACCTGGTTGTGCCCGATGGCATGCCCCTGGTCTGGGTCGGGCGTTCCCAGGGCTTTCCGCTGTCACATCCGGTCTGCGGGGTCGAATTGATGGATACCTTTTGCCGGACCAGCGGAAGCGCCTATAGACATTTCTTCTATGGGGGAACCGCAGGGGTGGCGGAAAAACTCGCACAGACGCTGCGCGACAAACACGGAATTATTGTCGCTGGTACATACACTCCTCCCTTTCGCCCCCTCACGGATCGTGAGGAAGAAGAGCTGGCTTCGCTGATCAAGGAGACGTCCCCAGATGTGTTTTGGGTTGGGATGAGTTGCCCGAAACAGGAAAATTGGATGTACGAACACCGCGACAAAATCAAAGTGCCCGTGATGCTGGGAGTAGGAGCCGCGTTCGACATGATCACCGGAAATGCGCGACGCGCGCCGGAATACATGCGCGGTAACGGCCTGGAATGGTTGTTTCGACTGGCATCCGAGCCGCGTCGCCTTTGGAGAAGGTATTTGATCACCATCCCCAGAGCCGTGTGGTTTGTTTGCCTGGAGCTCCTTCAATTTCCGAAGTTCGGGCCCGCGCCCCGTCCAAGTGGGCCAAGCACTGCGGACGGAACTGCGAAAGACTAATCCCGTTTTCCTGCCTGCAATTTTGATGTCACCCCGCACGTTTAGAAGATTCAACAAGAAAATAAGGACACCATGAAAAAGGCGCTGATTACAGGAATCACTGGGCAGGACGGGTCTTACCTGGCGGAGTTTTTGCTAAAAAAAGGGTATGAAGTGCATGGCACAAAGCGCCGCGCTTCGCAGCTGAATACCGCGCGCGTGGATCATCTGTACGAGGATCCGCATGTTCCGCATCCAACTTTGCTGCTTCATTATTGTGACATGACCGATTCCAACAGTGTGATCAGCGTGGTGCAGAGAGTGCAGCCGGATGAAATCTATAATCTGGCAGCGCAGAGCCATGTCGGTGTTTCCTTCGAGCAGCCGGAATATACCGCGGACACCGACGCACTGGGAACGCTGCGACTGCTGGAGGCCATGCGCACCCTGGGCCTTGGCCGGAAGACACGTCTTTATCAGGCCTCCACATCGGAACTGTTCGGCAAGGTGCAGGAAATTCCGCAGACTGAAAAAACACCGTTCTATCCACGCTCGCCGTACGCCGTGGCCAAGCTTTACGCTCACTGGATTACCGTGAACTACCGGGAAGCGCATGGTTTCTATGCCTGCAATGGGATCATGTTTAACCACGAATCCCCGGTTCGCGGCGAAACATTTGTGACACGAAAAATCACGCGCGGCCTTGCCCGCATCAAAATGGGCCTGGAAAAGTGTCTGTACCTCGGCAATTTGAATGCGGAGCGCGATTGGGGCCACGCCCGGGACTATGTGGAAATGCAATGGCTGATGCTGCAGCAGGAAGAACCTGAAGATTTTGTGATCGCCACCGGCGAGCAGCACTCAGTGAGAGAATTTGTGGAAATGGCCGCTCTGGAAATGGGCATGAACATCGAGTGGCGCGGGAATGGCTCAGAGGAAAGAGGATATAGCCCCGAAGGCAAATGCGTGGTGAGTGTGGACGCCAAATATTTTCGGCCGTCCGAGGTGGATACGCTGCTGGGCGAGGCAGCGAAGGCCAGGACAAAACTAGGCTGGAAACCCAGGATAAGTTTTGGCGAGCTGGTCAAAGAAATGGTCCATGCAGACCGGGAAGCAGCTGAGCGAGACCGCTTGGTCAAAGATAACGGGTACAAGGTATACCAGCACCACGTCTAGCCATGAACCACGATTCCAAAATCTATGTGGCGGGTCATCGCGGGCTGGTCGGCTCCGCGCTCGTGAGACGTTTGCGAGCGCAGGGTTTCGCAAACTTGCTATTGCGCACGCATGCCCAGCTTGATCTGACCAATCAGGATGCCGTCAAAAAATTCTTTGCGCAGGAGCGGCCTCAATATGTTTTCCTGGCGGCTGCCAAAGTGGGGGGAATTCTGGCAAACAATACCTTCCCTGCGCAGTTCCTTCAGGAAAACATGCACATGGCGCTCCATGTTATTCACGAAGCGTATGAAACTGGAGTGGACCGACTTTTTTCCCTGGGCTCTAGCTGCGTGTACCCCAAACATGCTCTCCAGCCCATCCAGGAAGATGCCCTGCTCAGCGGGCCACTGGAACCAACGAATCGCCCCTATGCAGTTGCAAAGATCGCTGCCATTGAGATGTGCACCTCTTACAACCGGCAGTTTGGAACGCGATTCCTCGCCGGGATGCCAACGAATCTCTACGGTCCGAATGACAATTACGACCTGAATAACTCGCACGTCGTTCCTGCGTTGATTCGAAAAATGCACGAAGCCAAGACAAGTGGTGCAAACCAAGTAGTTATTTGGGGGACCGGCCAGCCCCGCCGAGAATTCCTCCATAGTAACGATGCCGCCGATGCCTGCATATTTTTGATGAATTTGGACGACAACCAGTTGATGACGATCATTAATGATCAGACTTGGCCGACCGTTAACATCGGTTGCGGAGAGGACCTGACAATACGCGAACTCTCCGAACTCATTGCCGAAGTTGTCGGCTTCAAGAACCGTCTCTGCTTTGATGACACCAAACCGGATGGAACACCGAGAAAGCTTCTTGATATCACTCGTCTTCGGACTCTGGGATGGGCACCTCGCATCTCTCTGCGTGAAGGTCTGGCGCTAGCCTATGAGAGCTTCCTGGAAAATCAGCGGATCGTCCCCGCAAATCCAATACTTTCTTGAAGACGGGCCTGGCGCTGCTGCCGGTATGGGTCAATGGAATTACTCTCGAAACTAAAACCGTTTCAACGTTTGCTGAAAAGCACACTGGCCCGCAACGCGGGCTGGATGCTGCTTGGGCAGGGGCTCAAGCTTGTCATTCAGGCGTTGTACTTCACGGTGATCGCTCGATCCCTGGGAGCCTCCAAATACGGAGCGTTCATCGGCGTAGTCGGGCTGGTGGGCATTCTTTATCCGTTCGGAACTTTGGGAACCGGGTATCTGCTCATCAAGAATGTCGCGCGCGACCGAACCCAATTCAGCAAGAACTGGGGTATGGCGCTTTCCACGACATTCTTGTCGAGTTCTATTTTGTTTACCGCAGTCCTGCTAGCTGCACGTTTTCTCCTGCCATCTACCATCCCATTGCGTTTGGCGATGTTCGTGGCGGCTTCCGATCTGTTTGGGATGAACCTCACTGGAATTTGCGGGCAGGCATTTATTGCGTTTGACCGGATGCAATGGACCGCTACGATCAGCGTACTGCTGAGCACCACCCGGCTCGCGGCAGCAATCATCCTGGCCACGCGATATCACAATCCCTCGGCGCTGCAGTGGGGCACTTATTATTTTGCCAGCACAGCCGTCGTGGCAGCGGGAGCTTTGGTCCTGGTGCTGGTGAAGCTTGGGCCTCCCGCATTCAGCTTCCTGCGAAGTTCCGCCGAGACCAGGGAGGGCCTCTATTTTTCGGTCAGCCTAAGCGCCCAATCCATCTACAACGATATTGACAAGGCCATGCTCGTCCGGTTGGGAACTCTGGAGGCGACCGGAATTTACGGGGCGGCGTATCGCTTAATTGATGTCAGCTTTGCGCCGGTGTGGTCCTTGCTGGCCGCCGCGTATCCGAATTTTTTTCGAGTGGGTATCGGCGGCATTTCCGCGACACTTCAGTACGCCAAGCCATTGATCTTACGGGCCCTGGGCTACGCCGCGTTCGCCAGTGTCATGATCCTGGCCGGCGCCGGGATCGTGCCCTACATTTTGGGCGGGGAATACCGCTTGGCCGTGGAAGCATTGCGATGGCTTGCAGTTTTACCGGTGTTGAAAGTCGTTCATTTTTTCCTTTCCGATGCTCTGGCCAGCGCCGGGTATCAAGGATTGCGAACTCTGATTCAAGTAGGCGTAGCCGTTTTCAATGTCCTCATCAATTTGTGGATTATTCCCGCCTATTCCTGGCGCGGAGCCGCCTGGTCCAGTATCGCTTCCGATGGGCTGCTGGCGTGTGCTATCGGCGCTGCGGTGCTGGTGTTGTCCCGTCGTTCGCAAATGGGGACGGCGGAATCGAAGATCGTGGCGGCAAGAGCGTGAGCATGAACGAGCGTCCAAAACTTTTTGAATTGCTGGTGTTCGGAGGTACGGCCTTCGTCCTGTCGCAAGCGATTATTTCCATGATTTTGATCCTGGAGCCAGGCGACCCGCCCAATGAGGGAAACCTGTTTTGGAGGTTGATTCTAATCGGATGCTATCTGGGTGTGGCCTTCATCTTGGTCCCGTACCATCGGGAAACATTCTTGGTCATTCGCCGCAACGGGTTCCTCGCGGCTCTGGTGTTACTGGCTTTGGCCTCTTGCGCCTGGTCATCCATGCCCGCGCTGGTATTGCAGCGAAGTATCGGAGTCCTTGGAACAACTCTGTTGGGGATCGGCATGGCTGTCCGGCTCTCCCTGGAAGATCAGCTGCGATTTCTGAGGGGGCTATTTCGGATCATTGCCATCCTAAGTCTGGTGTCCGTTGTTTTTTTTCCCAGCTATGGGATTTCCGACTATGTCCTGAACAATGGGGAGTGGCGGGGAATATTCAGCAGCAAAAATACCCTTGGATCTGTCATGGCATTGTCCATTCTGGTGGAACTCCAACTTCCTACGCTTACCCGCTTCTCTAACGTTGTCAAATGGTTGGTAATTTTTGTGTCAGCAACTTTGCTTTTCTTTTCCAGGTCGAACACTTCGATGTTCTCCCTCCTTGGTGCTTTGCTACTTATTGAAATCTATAAGTTTGCAGCACAGCGGCTAAGAATCCCGTTGTACGCCATCGTATTGGGGATTTTCGTGGTCCTTGCGTCTGGCGTGATGGTGGTCCGGATGGATTTCCAGGGAGTCACCGGCGCTGTGGGGCGCACCGCTGATTTGTCCGGCAGGACTGAGATTTGGAACTACGTTCTATCTTACGTTTCCGAACGGCCCGTCCTGGGCTACGGCTATTCGGGGTTTTGGGCTGGCGTCTCTCCGGAATCAGACGCGATTGACCGGGCCATGGGCATCATGATCATGTATTCACACAATGGACTATTGGAAATCCTGCTGACTCTGGGTGCGGTCGGCTTATTTTTTGCTCTCGGCTTCCTTGGAACAGGACTAAAACGAGCTTATGACTACGCGTTGCGCAATCGGTCTGGCACGAATCTTTGGCCTCTCGCTTTCTTGATTTTTATTTTGTTATACAACCTCACGGAATGCACTGTTCTGTTACAGAATTTGGAATGGGCCCTCTGTGTAGCTACGGTCGTGGGCACTGGTACTGCGCTTTTGACGCCCGAAGAGGAGCTAGAAGAGGAATTGCTCCTGGTGCCCAGTGAAGAAATGATATGAACGCTCAGGCCAAGCCCCGGGTAATCATTTTCTCCGATCATCTGCTGTATCCGTCGGAAACATTCATACATGCGCAGGCGAGCGCGTTGTCTGGATTCCAACCGGTGTATGCGGGATCTCGCAGGGTGGCGGGCTTGGATTTGCAGCGTGAAGAAATTCATGTCATCAATCCTGGGAACTTCCTGGGAAGAGTTCGCGAACTCAGGTTCAAACTCACCGGTGCGGCACCGAAGCTGGTGAAGAGCCTGGAAGCACACAACCCGGTTCTGCTCCATGCGCACTACGGTCCGAATGGCCTGCGGGTGATTCCACTCGCCAGACAACTGAAGATTCCATTCATCGTGACCTTTCACGGTTCCGACGTGACCATCACAGATTTGCGCTATCAAAAAACGACGCTGGGCTTCCGGCACTATGTGGCGAACAAAGAAAAATTAAGGAAAAGCGGGGCGTTGTTCCTGGCGGTTTCCAACTTCCTTAGGCGCAAGCTCCTGCAGCAAGGCTTTCCGGAAGAAAGGATTCTGGTTCATTACACCGGAGTGGACACGAAAAAGTTTCACCCCGAAAGCACCGAATCGAACCCCATGATTCTGTTTGTCGGGCGCTTCGCGGAGAGCAAAGGGGCGGAATTCTCTGTCCGGGCCGCCGCGGAGGTTCAAAAGCAGTCACCAGAGGTGGAGTTAGTGGTGATTGGCGATGGGCCGTTGCGCGCAGATCTGGAAAAACTCGCAAAGCAATCACTGCGCCGCTATCGCTTTCTGGGCAGTCGCTCGGCGGAAGAAGTCCGCGGATGGATGAATCGCGCGTCGGTCGTTTGTGTGCCTTCGATCACCAGGCGTTCGGGCGAGGAAGAAGGATTCGGAATGGTGTGCATCGAGGCGCAAGCGTTAGCCAAACCTGTCGTGGCCTTCGATTCGGGAGGGATTTCCGAGGCTGTCTCCCATGCCAAGACCGGATTTCTGGCCTCGGAGCGAGATTGGCAGGCCATGGGGAAATATCTATTCATGGTTCTGCAAGACCAAAAATTGAGAGAACGATTTGGGTTGGCAGGGCGTGAGAGGGTCCTCCGAGAATTTTCTCTGGAATATCGCACGCGAGTCTTGGAGGAGATTTACGCAAAGGTGTCGAGTGGTGACACTCAACCGAAAGAACAGGAACATGCCCCGATTCCACAATCCACTCCTACTCGCGGTTCTCATCTCGGCACTGCTGTTTAATTCCGCCTTTGCCACGGAGTTGCAGACGCCCGCGGCGACCATTCCAGAAATCTATTTTGGATTGCACATGCACCACCTGGACCGCCCAGTCCCGACCCCCTGGCCGAGTATGCCTGTCCCGGCGTGGAGGCTATGGGATGCGGACGTCACTTGGCCCCAACTTGAGCCGAATCGAGGGCAATGGCAATTTGAAAGACTTGACCGTTACGTTTCGCTGGCTCAACAGCACGGAACAAGCATCCTGTTTACGTTGGGGGGCTCTCCGCCCTGGGCCTCTGCGCGACCTCAAGCCGCTTCCAACTATTCACCAGGATTTACAGCGGAGCCGGCAAACATGGAGGACTGGCGAACGTATGTGAGGACCGTCGTCTCCCGCTACAAAGGGCGCATTTCGGCCTACGAAATCTGGAACGAGCCCAACTTGAAGGATTTTTGGAGCGGCACGACGGATCAGATGTTGGCGCTGACCAGGGAAGCATCACAGATCATCCACAGCGTGGATCCACAAGCTATCGTCGTTTCCCCTTCGGCGACCGCGGAATATGGAATCCCGTGGTTGGCGGAATTTTTGAAAAAGGGCGGTGGTCAGTACGTGGACGTGATTGGATTTCATTTCTATGTGGATCCGCACACAAAAGTGCCGGAAGAAATGGTGCCGGTGATTCAAAAAGTGGAACGAACCCTTGCGGAAAATAATTTGGGGAAGATGCCTCTGTGGAACACCGAGACAGGCTGGTTGGCTCCTGCACAGTTTGAATCCGAGGAGCTCGCCGCCGGGTTCCTGGCGAGAGCTTATATCCTCGCCTGGGCCGCGGGTGTCCAAAGATTTTATTGGTATGCGTGGGATAACCCATCTCTTGCTCTGAGGACCTACAACGAGGTGAACCACACGGTGACGCCTGCAGGGGAAGGCTACAGGGTCATGGAGCAGTGGCTCATTGGAGCGCAAATGGCGGGTTGCATGGAAAGTGCGGAGCACACGTGGACATGCCAGCTGAACCGCTCTGGAAAAAAGCAATGGATCGTTTGGAACACGCAGGAGGTCCGGAAATTCGATGTGCCTGCGGCATGGCAGGTGACGAACGTTACACCGCTGCTTCACGACCGGCTTGTCTTGAAAGGCCCCACCGTTGACGTCGGCCCGGTCCCGGCGCTGCTCATGGGTCGCTGATAGCTCCGTGGCCGATTGTGAAGACTGAAAATGGATCGTCCAAGAAGACTCTCATGAACCCATCGAATCGCAAGATCAGGCTGGCGCTGATGACGAATATGATCGCGCCGTACCGGATTCCCCTGTTATCCCTTTTGTCGGAACAGTTCGATCTCCTGGTATTGCACGGCGGAAAAGAAGCAAATCGTGACTCGTGGAGGAATCTCGAGGCGGCATTGCCAAATGCGAAAGTTGTGCGTGCCTGGGGCTGGCAGATTCGGCACGCAAAAAAAGTTAACGGAAAGGTCTTCGACGAAAAATTCATTCATATCACGCCGGGCTTCCTCTGGCATCTTTTGCGTTTCCGTCCCGATGCGATTATCAGCAATGAAATGGGTTTTCGCTCCATGACCGCACTGACTTATGGAACGGTTTTTCGCAAGCCGGTGTGGATCTGGTGGGGAGGCACACCGCACAGCGAGCGCGGCATCGGCACCATGAGGAAAGTGCTTCGCAAAGTCATCACGTTCTGGGCCGATCGCTGGGTTACCTATGGCCAAACCTCCACGGAGTATTTGCTCAGTTTGGGCGTGAAGCGCGATCGGATCCTGCAATCGCAAAATTCGATTGATGAGGAACGGTTCAATGCCAGCGTGGAGCCCGCCTGGGCGATTCTACCGCGTCCCGTGGTGCTCCATGTGGGCCAGTTTATCGAGCGTAAGGGAATCGGCTCGCTTCTGGATGCCGCCGCAATTCTGCAGCAAAATGGATATGAATTTTCGCTGCTATTTGTAGGGGATGGCCGTGACAAACAAGCTGTCGAACAGCGCGTGCAAGCCCTTGGATTAAAGAACGTCCAATTTCGTCCCGCGCAGTCTCCGGACAAAATGCCTTCCGTCTATCGCAGCGCCGACCTGCTGGTTTTCCCCACGCTGGAAGACGTTTGGGGCTTGGTCGCCAACGAAGCAGTCCTTTCCGGCATTCCCGTTCTTTGTTCGAAATATGCGGGTTGCGCTGCCGAGTTGTTCGCGCCGGAAAATATCTTTTCCCCCGGCGACGTAACAGAATTTTCTCAAAAACTCGGGGCGGCCATCTCTGGCCGGCTGTCAAAAACAGATCCGCGCCTCCTGCGGACCACAAAACAACTGGGCCGCGAGCTGGTCCAGGAGATCCATCGGTTTCTGCCCAGCAGGCTGACCAATACGATAGACGAATCGGAGTCCCTAATTCGGTAATGGAGATCGGTGATGGGGCAGGCGGCTTCCTGCGACTGATGAAAAACGTCCAATGAAAATCATGATGGTTCACAACACCTATCGCGAAGCGGGCGGCGAAGATGTCGTTTTTGAAAGCGAAAAGCGTTTACTGGAACGGGCCGGGCATACCGTAATTCCCTATGTCCGCAGCAACATGGAGCTGCCGAATGCGTCCTTTCTGGACCGGATCGCCGTTGTGCCCGGAATGGTTTGGTCGTCCAAATCGCGCCGTGAATTCGCGGATGTTCTGAAAGCGGAGTCTCCCGACCTCGTTCATGTCCACAACACGTTCATGGTGATTTCGCCGTCCATTTATTCTGCTTGTTCCGAACGAGGCGTTCCGGTGGTCCAAACACTTCACAATTTCCGGCTGCTCTGCCCCGCGGGGAATTTTTTCCGTGACGGCGGCATCTGCAAGGAATGCGTGGACCAAAGCTTACTGCAAAGTGTTCGCCATAGTTGCTATCGCAATTCCCGGGGAGCTACAGCGGGAGTCGCGCTGATGTTGGCCTTTCATCGCGCGCTGGATACCTGGCGAACATCAGTTACGCGCTTCATTACCTTGACTGAGTTTGCAAAAGAAAAATTTGTTTCCGCCGGATTTCCGCCGGACAAATTCGTGGTCAAGCCTAACTTTGCAGATCCCGATCCGCGCGAACGCGCGAGTGGCGGGGAATACGCAGTTTACGTCGGGCGCTTGTCGGAAGATAAAGGACTTCGCGTCCTGCTGGATGCGTGGGGAAAGCTCCCCGCTCAGGTTCCCTTGCATATCGTGGGGGAAGGACCGGAGCGCGCGTCTCTGGAAGTTCAAGCTCGTGAATGGCGACTCTCAGCAATTACCTTTCGGGGACGGCTATCGCATGCTGCGGCGGTCGAAGCTGTCAAAGGCGCGCGGTTCATCATTGTCCCCAGCAGATGGTATGAGGGCTTTCCCATGTGTATCGTCGAATCATTTGCCTGCGGAACTCCAGTTCTTTGCTCTCGGTTGGGCGGTCTGACGGAGATCGTTGAGGATCAATTGACGGGCCTGCACTTCCATCCCGGCGACGCGCAAGACCTGGCAGGCAAAGTGGAATGGGCCTGGAATCATCCCGTGGAACTCGCCAGGATGGGCCGGGCGGCCCGTGGCAAATATGAAGCAAAATACACTGCGGAGAAGAACCATTCTCTGCTTATGGGAATCTACGAACAAGCTCTGTCCCGATAAGGCTGGCGAATTTGTTTTCCATTTCGAACCGAGGAACGAGACCCTCTGTAAGAAGACCCTCGATGCTCAAAGCGCGGTCCGTAAGGAAATTCAGGAGGGAAGTTCATGTGTGGGATTTGCGGTAAGCTCGAATTTGACCCAGAGGCGAGGGTCGCGCCACATCTGGTGAAACGGATGGCGGACGCGATTGTCCACCGTGGTCCGGACGATGAAGGATTCTACGTAAAAGGCCAGATTGGCCTGGGCTTCAGGCGCCTGTCAATCATTGATTTGGGTGGAGGGCATCAGCCGCTTGCCAATGAAAATGATTCGGTCTGGATCATTTTTAATGGCGAAATCTATAACTACCAGGAACTCCGCGCCGAACTTGTCTCCAAGGGGCATATCTTCCGGACAAAGTCCGATACCGAAGTGATTGTTCACTTGTATGAGGAATACGGCCGCGATTGCGTTCAGAAGCTGCGGGGCATGTTCGCATTTGCCATATGGGATTCGGTTCGAAAGTCTCTCTTCCTGGCCAGGGACCGGGTCGGGATTAAACCCCTCTACTATTGTTTGGGTAAGAACTTCCTCTCCTTTGGTTCAGAGATGAAGGCGATCCTGGTAGACCCCGCTGTACGCCGTGAAATTAACCCGGCCATGATTGACCGCTTTCTGACCTACTACTATTCCCCCGGTTCTGAAACGATGTTTCGCAATGTCTTTAAACTCGATCCGGGACATTGGCTCGCGGTTCAAGACGGAAAGATTCAGATCCAGTGCTATTGGGATCTCGAGTTCCAAGCAGGCGACAACCATGAATCACCGGAAACCCTCGAGCAACAGCTTGGGGACTTATTGGACCAGTCCGTCCAACTACACATGATCAGTGACGTGCCGGTTGGATTCCTGTTGAGCGGCGGTGTGGATTCCACCGCGATGTTGAGCCTGGCCTCCAAAAAAACGGACAAACCCATAAGCTCCTATACCGTGGGATTTTCATCGCCTGGGCCGGGACTTGTGGATGAACGGCCGTTCGCCCGAATGGCAGCCGGCAAGTTCGGCTCCCGGCACCATGAGATCTCCATATCCGCGCAGGAATTCGCATCCTTCCTTCCCGAATACGTTCGCTACATGGAGGAGCCGGTCTGTGAACCCGCGGCCGTGGCCTTGTACTACGTGTCCAAGCTGGCCCGCCAGCATGTCAAGGTGCTCATCTCGGGCGAGGGCGGCGACGAAGCGTTTGCCGGATACCATAATTATATGTATATGTTTTGGTTTGAAAAAATGAAGAATGCGCTCGGTCCGCTTCGCAATCCCATCGGCCGGGGCCTGGAAATGGTGGGCCGAGTGTCGGATTCCAGGGTGCTCAAGAAATATGCACCGTTAATCAGCTCCCATCTCGACGAGACGTACCTGGGCCGGACCTCCACACCCTTTCAGTACTTCAATCGAATTCCGTCCCATATCTATTCCGCGGAGATGGAGCGAAGCGTCAACAAGACGCAATCTGTCAACGTGGCCCGCAACCTGATTTCCAGGCAAGCGGGCCATGGTGTGCTTGATAAAATGATGTACGTGGATACAAAGATTTGGCTGCCGGACGATTTGCTGATTAAGGCCGACAGGATGACCATGGCTAACTCTATCGAACTGCGAGTGCCATTCCTGGACCATAAAGTTTTGGAATTTGCCGCGAGGTTGCCTCGAAATCAAAAGGTGCGCGGCTGGAAAATGAAATACCTGTTGAAGAAGGCGATGGGGAAACATGTGCCCAGCGAGATTTTGAACCGGCGCAAGGTCGGCTTTCCCGTCCCGTATGTGAAGTGGCTCAAGGATGACTTGAAGGATTTATTCGCCGATATTTTGTTGGATTCCAAATCCATTTCCCGCGGCTATTTCCGGAAGGCTGCAGTGCAGGAACTTTTTGAGCGCAACTCCCGGTCCAATCCCTACAGCGCCGAAATATTTTCTCTGGTAGTCCTTGAGCTTTGGCATCGTACTTTTATGGATGGGCAGGAAACTGCGGCATCCATGGACCGCGGTGGCCATCTGAGCACGGTATCTGCTTCTGCGGATTGAACCCCTCGAAAAGGCTTTGTTTCCAAATCCAAACGAGCAACGAATCCCTGGAGCAGTTGCCGTCCTGCGGGGGCGGCGATGTCTGGAAACGCCGTTCGTCTGAATTAATTCCGGCCGTGAAGGGTAAAGATTAAGATTATGGATGGAGCAACCGTTGGCAGGCCAGCCCTGGCGTATCGGGCAGATATTGACGGACTCAGAGCGGTTGCGGTCCTGAGTGTGCTTGCTTTTCATATCGAGTTAACGCAATTTTCCGGCGGATTTGTTGGCGTTGACGTTTTCTTCGTAATCTCTGGTTATCTGATCAGCTCGATTGTTTTTTCTGAGATTGCGGACTCGCGCTTTTCAGTGATCCGTTTTTACGAGCGCCGCATCCGCCGCATCTTTCCCGCGCTGTTTGCCATGCTGGCAGTATTTAGCGTATTCGCGGCCATTTACCTGCTTCCCAATGAATTGGCCGATTATGGCAAGTCCATGCTTTCGGCCACCGCATCTTTCTCCAACTTCTATTTCTGGCGGCATTCTGGATACTTCGATGCGCCGCTTTCACAGCCGTTGCTGCACACCTGGTCGCTTGCGGTGGAAGAGCAGTTCTATATTACGTTCCCGCTCTTTCTAGTGCTGGTTCGCAGGTTTTTCCCCAGCCGGCTCCGGCTTTCAGTAGTTGTTCTTTTTTTCGCTTCTCTTTTGGGCAGCGCAATCGTTGTCGCTCAGAATCAAAGCACTGCGTTTTACATGCCTTACACAAGGGCCTGGGAGTTGCTTCTGGGAACAATGCTCTCCCTGGGGATGTTTCCACGCCTGCAATTGGCCTGGTTGAGAAACCTTGCCACGCTTGCCGGAATTGGAATGATCGCGTTTTCGGTTCTCACTTTTTCGGAGAACACACTGTTTCCTGGTCTCAGCGCGCTGGTGCCTTGTCTGGGCTCGGCTTTAATTATCGGGGCGGGCGAAGCGGGCCCGACACTGGTAGGCGCAATACTGTCGTGGCGCCCTTTCGTCTTTACCGGACTGATCTCCTATTCGTTATATCTGTGGCACTGGCCCGTCATCGTTTTGCAGCACATGGGTGTGCTGTTTGGGGTGAGTACCCTTACCTCGCATTACCACGGTTCGATGCTCACGGCACGGCGATTTGACATGCTGATTGAAGTTTCAGTGTCGTTGCTGCTTGCGGTTCTTTCCTGGAGATTTGTGGAGCGCCCATTTCGTAGCGGCCGTCTGCGGGTTAACGGGCCGCCTCTTTTTGCACTGGCGGGGGGCGCCGCGGTCGTTCTGATGGCGTTATCCTCCTGGACTGTACTGGCGGGAGGTTTCCATGGGCGCTTTCCCGCAAATGCGGTGCAAGTCGCATCCGGGCTCAACAATAGCGATGAAGATAAGTCCAGGCGAACGGGAGTCTGTTTTATCGATCCCGAAGTGCACTTCAAGGATTTTAATTACCGTGTCTGCTTGAGCCAGGAGGCGGGCAAGAAAAATTTCCTCGTGCTGGGGGATAGCCACGCAGCGATGCTTTGGTCGGCCTTCTCTTCCTCTCTTGCCATTACGAATGTGATGCAAGCTAGCAGCAGCGCCTGTGCGCCAGTGCTTCATCCTTCCGGATCACTGGACTGCAAAAAAATGATGGCCTACATTTTCCAGACGTACCTGCCCGCGCATCCGGTTCAAGGTGTACTCCTGGTAGCCAAGTGGTCGCCGAAAGATCTGGACGAACTCACAGCAACCATCGCATGGGCGAGGGAGCATCATGTGCCCGTGACTGTGTTCGGCCCCGTTCCCGAGTACGATGGCCCTTTACCCAGACTTCTAGCTTACTCGATTGCCTGGAACAAGCCGGGCTTTGCCAGCCAGCATCGCGTACCCAATTCTAAAATCCTGGATGCGGAGATGCAGGGCCTGGCCGCAAACACCTGGCATGTGCCCTATATCTCGTTGTACCAAGAGATTTGTGGCGGTGAAGTTTGCGTTGAATACGCAGATACGGACCGCACAATTCCATTGATGATTGACAGAGATCATCTCAGCAGATACGGGGCGACTTTCGTGGTGCGGCGTCTGATCGAAAAAGGAAAATTATAGCGTTGACGCGAACGGGAGGATCGGTTCGCAGGGACCGCTTTGGCAAGCGCTTCCCACCTGTCGGAAAATAGTTTGGAGCACATAATCCAACTCTTCGCTGAGTCCACACTGAAATAAACTATTAATCCTCTAGAAATATTTGCGTAATGGAACCTGGCCGAGCAGAGGCGATACTTAGAGGTCTCAGGCAGTCATTTGGGGAACAAGTGCAAACCTTGAAAAAATCCAGGATTGTAACGACCAGTTGGGATGACGGTTACCACGCCGATCTGAAACTGGCTGAATTCCTGCGGGCTAGAGGAGTCCAGGGAACCTTCTACGTTCCGATCAATTACCTGGGGCGGGCGCTCGACCTTTCTCAGTTGAACAGTTTGGCGTCCGAGGGTTTTGAAATCGGCGCTCACGGGGTTACGCACAGGACTCTCTGGCGCCTTGGCCTGCCGGAATTGTTTCAGGAAATTGGCCCGTGCAAACGGATCCTCGAGGACCTCCTGGGCAGGGAAGTTCGGATGTTCGCCTATCCACGGGGCCGCTACGATGCCCGCGTGGTGAGCGTACTGCGGGAAGCTGGCTACTCTGGCGCACGCACGACCCGCATGTTGGCGGCACGCCCGGGCTTCCATCCATTCGAGATGCCCACCACTTTGCAGGTTTTTCCACATGGGCGGTCCACTTACCTCAAGAATGTGGCCAGGTCGCGCAGCTTCGAAAGCTTGCAAACCTGCCTGGTTCAAATGGCACGACTGGGAAATTGGGTCGAATTGGGGAAAGCGCTTTTTGATGAAGTTTTGGAAAAGGGTGGAATTTGGCACCTTTGCGGGCATTCCTGGGAGATCGAGGGACTCAACCTATGGGACGGCCTGCGCGAAATTCTGGATTATGTTGGGGGCCGCGAAGGCGTCCGGTACGTTTCCAATAGTGAGCTAGTGCCGGCGGTAACGGCAAGGAGCGCGCAACTTGTGAAGATGGGCGTTCCTGAAAATTCTGCCGATTCCTGGTGAAATCCACGGGCCTCCGGCAAACAAGCCGTCGCCAACCAAGAACATCAGAGTTTCAAACTCTCCCAATAACAGGCCACTCTTTATCACCGAACTGATTGTTTGACCTGCATTCTCCTATGTTCGATCCAACAAAAAAGAGTTATCTCCCGGAGCTGGACGGGCTTCGGGCTTTAGCCATCGTTCTCGTCTTGGTCCAACATGTCAGGTCCGTCGAAAGTGCCGTACCCATTGGATATCTGGGAGTGAGCATCTTTTTTGTCCTAAGCGGTTACCTGATTACCTCAATCTCGCTGGCTGAGGAATTCAACAAGGGCGGCCTCTCCCTGGCCGGATTCTACATTCGGCGCGCGTTCCGAATATTTCCTCTCTATTATTTTGTACTGGGCATCTACTGTTTTTTGATTCTCGGATTGAATTTATTTCCAGACAAGCATCTTCCTTTGAAAGAGGCGTTGCCGTTTTATCTGGTTTATCTGCAGGAGATTCCGTTCTTCCGGGCGGCGCAAGGGGGTTCGCTCCCTTTTTACCAAAGTTGGTCCCTTGGGTTTGAGGAAAAGTTTTACTTTGTCTGGCCAATAATTTGTTTTGCAGCGCTTCGTTACCAGAAGGCCTGGCGAATTCCGGCAGCTGTATTCCTGGCTGTTGCTTGCTGCCTCAACCACTACAGCAGGCCTTACGCCTCCATCCTGTTCGGATGCCTGCTGGCGCTGGGTGTCCAGGTCGAGTCCGTGCGGAAATGGGTGGAGCGAACCGCCGAGGTCGGAATTTGGATTGCGGCAGCCTTTTTGTTGATTCTTCACTTCGCCCCAATCCTGTTCTGGAGATGGGAATTGGCCATCACCCTGTACGCCTTCGTGTTCGCCTTTTTCCTGGGATTTCTCGTCACAACAGAGAGCTATTTCAGAAGAGCCCTGGGCACACCAATGCTCGCCTTTGTAGGAAAAATGTCATATGGCATTTATCTCGTGCATCTGTTGTGTATCGGTCTGTTGCGGTCGAAACTTCATATCCAGAATATTTGGTTCCTGTTGGTCTGTGCTCTGGGATTGTCGCTGGCTGTAGCGGTTGTGCTTCATTACTCTCTCGAGCAACCGTTCATTCGATTTGGCCGGCATTGGTCGAAAAGAGCCACCAGTTCCGAGCCAGGCCCGTTGATCACGCCAGCTGAAAGCAACTCGCAAGTTTAGAGTGACCCTATCGCATCAACGTTTCCGGAGGAGTACCGGGCACGCCGCCTCCGGGTTGCCGGCATCTTTGGAGTTGAACTAAAGTGCTTCCTTGTTGAGCGAAATACAACTCGAACTACAACCTACGGAAATGCGGATCGCTGATTCAAGGGCCGCGATTTCCGGGAGGCGTGAGGACGGGCAGGCCAGCCTTCGAATCCTACAAACAGCTGCTGAATTTGAAGAGTTTCGGGAGATCTGGTCGGCCTGGAGCAATGGCCCGGAGGCCGACGTCGATCTCTTTTCGATTCACTTGCGCCATAGACAGAAGGCCGTTCGGCCGCACGCGATGGTCGTTTACCGAAATGGCCGCCCGGATTGCATGCTCCTCGGCTGGTTGGATCAGGGTACAGTGGCATTCAAGGTGGGCTCGCTCGCACTTTTCCGGTCCGATGCCCGCATTCTTCGTTTTGTTAACGGCGGATTTCTCGGGAATCAATCTCGGGAAAATAGCGAATTCCTGCTCGGTGAAATCCTTCGATCCTTGCGTCAACGGGAAGCGCAGGCGGCAACGTTTTCTCAGCTGCGGGCGGACTCGCCTCTTTTCGATTTGGCCAAGCGAGAGCCTAATTTATTCTGCCGGGACCACTTCACACCGTTTCAGACTCACTGGTACCAGACCCTGCCTTCCGGCTTTGAGGAATACTTTAATGGTCTTACCACAAAGAAACGCAAGGAATTCAAAAGACACGTGAGGATGATGGAGAGAGATTTCCCCGGCATCGTGCGTTTCGAGAGCGTGAGGAACACGCGCGATGTGGAGGACTTCGCTTGCAAAGCGGATGAGATTTCCCGGAAAACCCACAAGCACGCACTAGGAGCCGGGTTTGTCAACAACCTCGAAACGCGGGAGACCCTGGTCGCGGCGGCTCAAAAGGGGGCGTTGCGGGCGTGCCTGTTGTACCTGGGCGAGCGGCCTATTGCATTCGCCATAGGGATTCTTTCCAACAAGACACTCCACGGCACCTTGACGGGGTATGACCCTGGATTAAGACAATACGGTCCCGGACTCCAATCCATGATGCGCCTCATGGAAGAATCGTTCGAACCGAGCGGCGAGATACTGCGATTTGATGCAGGCTGCGGCGACTCGTCCTACAAGCGCGAGATCTTTGGCTCCAGCTGGAAGGAAGCTCCCGTTTGGATATTCGCTCCGTCCACGAAAGGACTAAGCATGAACGTTCGTAAAGTGGTCTCCACGGTGTTGCATTCTTTTGCGATGAAGTCACTGGAGAAAAGCGAGCGGCTGCGAAAGATCAAAAAACTGTGGCACCGGCGGGCACAGCAGAATTTCAATGAAGGAGCTTCTGGAAGGTGGCTGCGTTGACAGCGCAAAATCGCCTGCCATACGTACCAGCGTCGAGCAGGAAAATGGCGCGCTGCGTTAGCTCTCCAACCTTTTGAACGCTCACGCCTAGCACTTGCGCGATCGCTCGGTACCGCAGCCCTTCGGCCCTGAGTCACATGCACTGCCGCTGCTTGGAAGTGAGGAGCGCAAAGGCATTCGCGCATAGCCTGGCGTGCTCGCACAGAATGATCTTTTGCTCCGGATTTGGTGCAGGATCTATACGGTCGCGAAGAACCGGCAGCGCACCGATTATATGGTCGTGGGACCAGTGCCGTTCGGACCGGTGGAAATCCATGGAAAGATTGTGTGCTACGCGAAATACCCACGCTCGCAGGTTATCCTCCGCGCCCTGCTCTTTAAAATGCCGTATCAACCGGAGGAATGTTTCCTGGATCGCGTCCTCCGAATGATCGTTGCTTAGCCCCAGCGAGCACAGGTACGAGTGAAGAGAGAAGTAGGCGGTCGTAAAGTTCCACGATCCGCTGACGATTTCCTTCTAGCTTTCGTTCGCTGGTTTCACAAATCGCAGGATAGGTTGAGGTCATAGAAACGGTTGTCACCCCAAGTTGAGATTGAATTCCGGCAGTTCCATGCAGATTTCAGAACCCACTCGTCCGGCTTCGCGTACGTTTTGTGCAATGCGGTCCCCCAAAAGAACTCGAGACTAGGGCCTAGATGGCCGGGGACAGAACACTACCATCGGCTGTGTAATTCGTTAGTGAATTGGGGATTAAGCTTGCGTCAATAGTTTCGAGCTTCCAGGCTGCCGACAAGCCGCTTTCAACCGGCGTTCCGTAACGCCGAGCCAGGTTCTGCATTGAATTTCCGCACAGAAGTTGGGCCGGCAGTTGGTCCCACACTCATCGGAAGCCACGCTGCCGCAGGTAAATACGGGTTCGGAACCGCTTTACATGTGGTTTGGGATCGGAACAAGTAATCCGTCTAGCCCTGCTACGGGCAAAGGTTGAGCAAATGGCCGCGAGAAAGACTCACCAAGAAACTATCCCGCCAACGCTTACTTCGGATCAAGGGATCCGATATTTGCTGCGTCAGATCAAACGATTGGAGCAGCATGTGATTTCACTGCCTCATAATCACTCCGAGGTTGATGGTTGGGTGAGCACCACGAAAGATATCTTGAATCAAATTTTTGGCCAACCCAATGGCGCTTTGCATATCAAGACTAGCGACTTTTTGTACTCGCGGGGTGGCCAGCAAAGCCACATATTGCCGTACGGCGCATATGAAGACACTCAGTGCCGATACGTATTGGCGCAAGAGAAAAGAAAGGCGCTCCTGCGTGCGTACATTGAACAATTGCGGGAGTTTGCCCCACCGGGCGTGGCAACGGGTCCTGATTTCTACATGTTTCATTCCGAAATTGACCTTGTGAGCAGTCACTTATATCGTGCCGGCCAATTCGTGCAAGCCGTACAGGAAGCGAGCATCCGAGTAATGGACGAAGTGAAGAGGGCTTCCGGAATCCGCGAGGACGGCGACTCCCTCATGAATAAGGCGTTTGGTGCTGGCCCACAAATGCCCGTCATTCAGTTGAATCGCCTGGCAACCGAAATCGAGCGCGAAGAACAATGCGCTGCCCTGCATCTGTTCAAAGGAATAGCAGGACTGTGCAATTCCATCGCACATGGCAATGGCATGTTCGATGACGCGGTTTCCGCTTATGAATATTTGGCGCTCGCCAGCTTGATGATGAGGAAGCTCAAGACCGCGCAAATCAACAAGGAGCTGTAATGGATCTCATCGTTGGGCAAGTGCCAGGGAAAGGCTGCCCGGAGGTTACGTGCAGCTGCGTTTCGTTGTCCCTCTCATAATCAATTCTCGTTCCGATCCACGCCCGGCGCAGTAATTCTCCTTATTCCTTTCTGTTCTGTAACCTGATTGTAATGTCATCGCATTACTATGACCTCGGTTTGATATGTCAGATTGTGCGGTGGCGGAAAATGTCCCCCTCCTCCCTCGTCCAACTTGGCGCTCACTTTGGTGATTTCTTGAAAAGAAAATCTGCGGGGGCTTGATGAATAATTCATTGTTTTTTTCGCTTCAAACGAAACGGTTCGCGGCGGCCGCATTACTATCGTTGCTCTTGATTCTTGTCCCGAGCGCGTTAGCGCAGAAGAACAACCCGATACCTTGGATTGACAGCCCCGTAGTGCCAGCAGTTGTGGCTCCCGGCGGACCAGGATTCACGCTTACTATAAGAGGGGCTGGATTCGTTTCGGGGGCGGTCGTCTTGTGGAACGGCAGCCCGCGCGCGACTACCTTCGTTAGCGATGCCAATTTGACCGCGGCTATTCCAGCTTCTGATATATCCAACGTCACCACCGCATCAATCAAAGTGTCCAATCCCGCGCCCGGAGGGGGAGTCTCAAACGCTGTGTCTCTCGCCGTTACGACGCCAGCGCAGGCGTTGACTTTTGACATACTCCGTCAGAACTTGAGCTTCTACCAGATCGGACAGCCTATTGTTGGTGATTTTAATGGAGATGGAAAGCCCGACATCGCTTACACCGAAGTTCCCAGTAGTTCCGGACCGTTTAGCGTCTGCATTTCGCTCGGGAATGGCAACGGAACCTTTCAGTCTCCCTCCTGCTCCGTTCCCCCGTCCCAAGCTGCGGGTTCACCGGGCAATCCCGGATCGGCGGTCATTGGAGATTTCAATGGGGACGGCAAGTTGGACCTCGCCGTCCCGGACGTCGGAGACGGCACAAACGCTGTGTCCGTCTTTCTTGGAAACGGAGATGGCACACTCCAACCCCCCATTTTGATCCCCGCAGGCGGTTCTCCCTTCTCCGTCGCCACAGGCGATTTCAACAAAGACGGAAAAATGGATCTTGCCGTAGTCTACAATGACGATACTTTCGGGATCCTGCTAGGGAATGGCGATGGTACTTTCCAGGCCCCCATCATTATCGTGGTGCCCATTCCTCCTGGCATCACCCTCGGCTTTGGCGCCATCACCACGGGAGATTTCAATCACGACGGAAACCTGGACCTGGTGCTTGCCAATCTCTCTACCCTCTCCAATGACATCTATTTTATTCCAGGAAACGGCGATGGCACATTCGGTGCCCCTCAACTGGTTCAGCAAACGTCGGAGTACCGGTCCAACGACTCCGGGAGTCTTCCCGCAGCGGATCTGAACGGAGACGGAAAACTCGATTTAGTGCGGATCACTGTATCCCTCAAAACTTTTTTCATTTCCGTCTCCGTGTTTCTGGGTAACGGCGATGGGACCTTCCAGCCCCCTATAGAAAACGGATTGGTTTTTGCGAGTCCGGGTATTACGTTCAGCGTCCCCATACTGGCCGACGTGAATGGAGATGGGAAACTCGACTTAGTTTTTTCACACTCGGCAATTGGCGTGAGTGCGAACGGGGCAAATGGCATTTGGGTTCTTTTGGGAAATGGAGACGGCACATTCCAGGCCCCGACAATCGTTCCGTACCCCGCCGGTGCAGGAGTTCCCGTGGAGATAGCCGCGGCGGACCTCGACGGGGATGGTACGACCGACATGGTTGCGATTGGCCAAGACG
>Ga0207024_10100_pt2 | contig 23172 bp, 17 predicted proteins | sample Alteio_BWMinCont_44_FD_153470 | JGI IMG/M metagenome (GOLD analysis project Ga0207024, IMG submission 153470) | Enriched cells from forest soil in Barre Woods Harvard Forest LTER site, Petersham, Massachusetts, United States -... | ecosystem: Environmental > Terrestrial > Soil > Temperate forest >...
GTATTCGAACAGGTCGGACTTCAAATCATAGGAGCCGCTGCTCATGAACGCGGCCTTGATTCGCTTCTCACCGCTCGCTGCGCGGGGCACTCCGTAACCGCCCATGCTGATGCCCTGCATGCCAACGCGCGTGGCGTCCACGTCCGGCCGGGTCTCCAGGTAATCAATCAGGGCTTTGGCGATGCGGTCCGTGTCCGGCGGCAGATGCAGATCCTTGGTGCGCAATGCGCCTCCCTGCCCCGGGAAATCCACCACCAGATAGGCCATGCCCCTGTTGATGTAGGCGCCGCCATTCAGGATGGTGGCCTCGGCCATGGTGTCCGCGCCCTGGAACGGGATGACCACCGGGAATTTTTTGCCCGCCGGATTATTCGGCTTGCGGAAATATCCATCGAGCATTTTGCCTTCGTAATTGATTTGCACGCGTTCGAAGGGAGCACGCGTCATTTTCCAGGCCTTGTCGAAGGTTTCGCGCATTTTCTTGTAGGTGGTCATCATGCGCGGCTCATCCACCGGCTGAGGCCAGCAAGCTTCGCGATAAAAATTCGACGCGCGGAGATAATATTCATTCGCGGTCACTTTGTAGCCCTCGCCAGCGGCCTTCTCGGCGATCTCCTCGTTGCGTTCGGCGACGCGCGTCCACTCGGTGATCCAGGATTCCAGATCGAAGGGCTTCATGCGCTGTGCGACTTCGAGCGCGTCGGCATCGCTGGTAAACATGGACTGTGTCAGGCGAATCTCCAGCTGCCCGCCTCCCGGCAAACCTTTTCCGGGATATAATTCCTCTTCCGCCCTTCCGCCCACAGCGCCCTTTTTTCCAGCTTCCGAACCGGCATCCTGCGCCAGCGCGGAAGCACCAAACTCTTTGGACAGCACGGGAAGTCCCGCGGCGGCCAGGCCCATCTTGACCAGGCTTCTGCGGCTAACGTTCAGCAAGGAATCCATCGTCTCGCCTCCATCAACAAAAGTATTGTAAGTTCCAAGGCAGCCGCTGCTGCGGCATGAGTGTGACCCGTTGGACTACCTATCGGAGAAAAGGGTTTCAATCAATTTCTGTTCCAGAAGATATGGCAGCGGTAAGTCCAAGTCAAGAGAGCGATGATTGGCGGACCTACTTGTGATGGGCTTGAATTTCAGAAGGTCGGGGCTTCAGTGTCTGTGTGAGAACTTCCAAATCCTTGTAGGGCACGGCTTCAGCCGTGCCGTAAAGAACGCAAAAGCAACGCGGCTTTAGCCGCTGGCGCGACACGAAGGGAGTTCTCACACAGATTCTTCAGCCCCGACGGAATATATTTTCGTCAAGGGGTTTCAGCCCCTGAAGCTTCAGCTTCAGGGGCTGAAGCTCGCCGCATATTCCAACTGAAACGTCCGAGCTAAAGCCCGGACCTCCGAAAAATTGAAAAGCATAACTTCGAAAAGGGCCGATGGTAGCGTCCACAACGATCTTCGCGCAATGCTCACATTGCGATATGATTTGACCATCGAGGATTCACTGACCATGCACAAATTTATTTTGGTTCCTATGATTGTTGTTATTTCCGCGATTCTCGCGTTTGCCTATGGGTGCGGCAATTCCGAAAAATCCGGCACGCCCGGCGCAGCGAGCCCTTCCAGCCCAGCCAAAGTGAACGGCCAGCCAACCACTACCGCTTCCGGCCTGCAATACTGGGACATGGTCGTCGGCACGGGCGCCGCAGCTGTCTCAGGAAAGCCCGTGAGCGTTCACTACACGGGCTGGCTGACCAGCGGCGAAAAATTCGACAGCTCCGTGGACCGCGGCAAGCCGTTTATTTTTACGCTGGGAGCAGGAGAAGTGATCAAGGGCTGGGACGAGGGCGTCGCGGGAATGAAGGCGGGCGGCAAACGGCAACTGCGAATCCCGCCGTCGCTGGGCTATGGAGAAAGCGGGGCGGGCGGCGCGATTCCTCCCAACGCGACGTTGATTTTTGATGTGGAATTGCTGGAGGTCGGTAAATGATTTGAGTCCGCGCGCGCGCGGCCGGTTCTGCATCCGTTTTCACTCATACGCATCTCCCTAAAATACCGTTCAGCCTGTGGGCCACTCGATTCCCTTTTTTCTTCCTGCCGCTGAAGATATGCCAATCTCCATGCGGGCAAATCCCATTCGTCTTGCGCACAGAAACTTCGCGCTCGTCCCATTGACACCGGGAATGCCCAATGGGAAACTCCACGGCAACGGGAGGAAATCAATGCGTTCCATCATGGGGAATAAACTGAGGCCATTTTTGTTCGCGGGCGTGTATCTGCTTCTGCTTTCCAGCGCTGCATCCGCGCACCACGGCGGAGCGGCCTATGACGGCGACCATCCTCTCACCCTGAGCGGAACCGTGAAAGATTTTCATTTCATTCAACCGCATCCGTTGATTGCCCTTGAAGTGAAAGACACGCAGGGCGCGAAAACGGAATGGTCCGTGGAAATGACGGCGCCAAATCATCTTTCCCATTTCGGATGGAATGGGAAAAGACTCAAGCCCGGCGATCAGATCACCGTGACCGGCCAGCCCGCCAAGAACGGCCTGAAAGTTTTGAATCTGCGAAAAATTTCTTATGCCAACGGCGAGGAAATTCCTCTTGGCCCTCCGCCCGAGCCCGGACAATAGCGGCTCGCGGCAAATAGGATCTGAGTGCGCCCGAGGCCGCCGAAAATAAATTGGACGCAGGCCGTTGGATGCAGAAAAGAGGAGGAGTTTCCGTTATGCGCAAGTTGATTGGAAATTCGACTTTTTGCCTCGCGATCCTGCTCGCTTTTTCCTCCACCGTGCGCGCCCAGACTGCGGGTACTGAAAAAAAATCCATGCCCGCTCAAGCGGCGAGCAAACCGGCAGCCGCGCCACAGGTACCGGATTTCTCAGGAGTCTGGGAAATGCACATGCCTGCCAGCGCCCGGAAGTGGTCCATTTATTCCTTTGTGCCCAATATTCCTGAAATGACGCCCTGGGGAAAAGCGCTATACGAGACCACCAAACCTTCGTGGGGACCTCGTGCGGTTACCGATTCCACCGACCTGGTAAATCCCACCACGGGAAATGAAATCGGATGTTTTCCGACCGGCGTGCCGCGCATCTATGTGCACCCATTCCCTTTTGAAATCGTGCAGACTCCCGGCCGCGTCATCGAGCTGTTTGAGTTCAATCACTTCGTGCGGCAGATTTATACCGAGGGTCCGCACAAGCATCTGGAAGATTTGGACCCCACGTGGATGGGCGATTCGATCGGCTGGTGGGAGGGCGACACGCTGGTGATAGACTCCGTCGCATTCAATGACAAAACATGGGTGGATCGCGCGGGCCTTCCGCATTCCGACCAGCTTCACGTGATCGAGCATATCTCGCGGCCGAAGCATGACACTTTGCTGGTGCACATCACGGTGGACGATCCGAAAACGTATACGAAGACGTGGGACGGCGAACTGACCTATCAACTCGAACCTACCTGGAAGCTCGGGGAAATGATTTGCGAAGATAATGTGACCTTTAACGAGCTTAAAAAAGAAGGAAAAGAGCAGTAGTAGCGCGGTCCGTGGGCTCCGGGCTGTTCGGCAGGAATTGTATATTTGAATCATCTAGTTTAATGAGATAATGATGTTTTAGGGTATCTCAAGATCGCGCATAAGTTTGCCTTCGTGGCAGGGCGCGCAAGGAAATGACTGTGCCAAAGGTCAAATTCACATTAAACGGAAAACCGGCGGAAGCTTCCTATGAGCCGGGCATGCAATTCCTCGATGTATTGCGCGAGGAGTGCGGAATCGTTTCCGCAAAAAACGGCTGCGCGCCCGAAGGCACTTGCGGCTGCTGCGTGGTGTTAGTGGATGGACGTCCGGTGCTCTCCTGCCTCCGAAAACCAGAAATGATGGAAGGCCATGAGGTCGTCACGCTGGAAGGCGTGCCGGAAGATATGCGGCAGGTGTTGAGCGAGGCGTTCTCTCTCGAAGGCGGAGTTCAGTGCGGTTTTTGCATTCCGGGAATTGTTACGCGCGCGTCGCTGTTGCTGCGGCAGGGCGTTACAGAAGATCGCGATGTTGTCGAGCAGGCGCTGAGCGGACATCTTTGCCGCTGCACGGGATATGCGCGAATCGTGGATTCCATTCAAACCGCGGGCGAGGCCTGGAAAAACGGCGGAGTCCTGCCCAGCGCGCAACCGCGACGGCATTTTTATTTTGGCGAGGGATTTGGATTGAGCCGGAACCCCACGAATGTAAATGGCAATCACGGCCATGGGAACGGCAAGAAAAACGGAAACGGCATTGGCAGTTCTCCGTCCCGCTATCGAGGCTCCGAGCAGGCGCTCGGCGAGCGCCCCTTTGTGGACGATATGCGCGTGCCTGACATGCTTCATGGGGGCATGGTGCTCAGCGAGCATCCGCGCGCTGTCGTAAATGCGATTGATGTTTCCGCGGCGCTGGCGATGCCGGGAGTGGTGAGAATTTTTACTGCCGAAGACGTTCCCGGAAAGCGCGGCACGGGACTCAACTACCCGGACCTGCCGATTTTCGTGAAAGTGGGAGAAACCACTTGCTGCGTTGGCGATTTCCTGGCCATGGTTGTGGCTGACACGCAATTCCACGCGCGCCAGGCTGCCGACAAAGTGAAGGTGGATTACACGGTCCTCGAACCCGTAACGGATCCATTCAAAGCGCTGGAACCGGGCGCGCCGCAAGTGCATCCCGAGGGCAACATGTGGGTGCACGGCAATCTTTTGGATTCCACGGCATTTTCGCGCGGCGACGTGGAAGCTGCATTCGCGAAATCTGCGCACATCATCGAGCAGACCTTTACCACCCAGCCGATCGAACCGGCTTTCCTGGAACCGGAAGCGTGTCTGGCAATTCCGCAAGGCGATGGAATTAAATTTCATTCGCAGAGCCAGGGCTCAACCTACGACCACCAGCAAGTGGCCGACTGCTTGAATTTGCCAATGGAAAAAGTGGAAGTGGAATTGGCTGCTAGCGGCGGCGCTTTCGGCGCAAAAGAAGAACTGACGATCCAGGCGCAGACGGCGCTCGCGGCGTTTCTATTGCAGCGCCCGGTGAAAACGGTTCTCACGCGCAAGCAATCCACGCAGCATCACGTCAAGCGGCATCCGATGATTCTGGAATACAAGGTCGGCGCGGACGCCGAGGGCCATCTGCTTGCCGTGCGCGCTCGAATTATGGGCGATACCGGAGGCTATGCGGGCACTGGCGGCAAATGTCTGCTGCGCGCGGCATGCCATTCGTGCGGCGTCTATCGCGTGCCCAACGTGGACGTGGAATCGAAGGCCGTATTCACCAACAATCCCACAAGCGGCGCCATGCGCGGATTCGGCAGTAACCAGGCCCAGTTCGCGATGGAAGGCATTATGGATTTGCTCGCGGAAAAAGTGGGCGTGGACGGCTACGACATTCGCGAACGCAATATTTTGAATCCGGGAGACGCTTTTGCCACCGGACAAATCATGCGCGAAAGCGTGCGCGGAATGCGCGTGGCTCTGGACTCCGTGCGCGACATCTATAGGAACGCAAAGTACGCGGGCCTGGCCTGCGGCATCAAGAGCACGGGAATCGGCAATGGCGCGATCGAAAGCGGGTACTCGATTGTGCGCGTTCTTGAAGGCCCGCGCGTGGAAATCCTTAACGGGTACACGGAAATGGGCCAAGGCGTTTTCACCACGGTTCGTCAGGCGATCTGCGAAGAGACCGGACTTTCGCCGGACATCATGACCGTACGGTGGGACAAAGAGATTGGCGCCAAGTGCGGCGAGGCCTGGGCTTCGCGCGCCACCACACTCAGCTGCGCCGCTGCGCAGCGCGCGGGACAAAAGTTGGCCGCTGACCTGAAACTATTTCCTTTGGAACAACTGGTCGGCCGGGAATACACCGGTGAATACATCACCGACTTCACCACACGGCCCGGCACGCCCGAGGCTTTGAAGAATCCGACCACGCATATGACTTTCAGTTACGCGACGCAGTTGGTGATCTTGGATGATGAAGGCCGGCTGGAACGCGTGGTGGCCGCGCACGACGTGGGCCGCGCCATCAATCCCAAAGCCTGCGCCGGACAGATTGAAGGCGGCGTGCACATGGGACTTGGCTACGCGCTTTCAGAAAATTTCACCTCCACCAACGGAGTTCCCGATTCCCTGCTGCTGCGCGATTGCGGAATCATCAAGGCCAAAGACACGCCGCAAATTGACGTAATCCTGATTGAAGTGCCGGACGAAGTGGGCGGCTACGGAGCCAAGGGAGCCGGAGAAATTGGACTCGTGCCCACGGCGGGGGCAGTGGCTGCCGCGCTGCATTCTTATGATGGGATTCGCCGCTTCAGCCTGCCGATGCAGGATTCACCCGCGGCCGTACCGTCGGTTCCGAAGTCGCGCCGCAAGGCGGCGGTTTCATCAAAAGCTTAGACTGAATTTCTCAGGGTAAATGCGGCTCGATTTCAGGTTTCGTTCAAATGTGATCTGGAATTGCGGGGGTTGGTGGCGCCGGCGAGACGCCGGCGCTACCAACCCCTTTTCTCCAGAGCTGAATTTGCACCCACGGGTTTATGCGGGCAAATCACGGCGAGAGGTCAGGGCTAATAAAATCAAGATACGAATTTCGGAGGGAAAAACCATGAATTCCCGGACCCTGAAGTCGGGATTGGCTGTCGTGTTGGCAGGATTTGCGGTGCTGCTCGCGGGCAATCAGTTCGGGGCTCGCGCGGACGACAAAAAACCGTCGGCCATGCCACCGGCCTCGATTCCCACGTTTTCGACTGACAACATCGCGCGCGAAGGCTTCTTCTACGTGGGCGGGGAATACGTCGGCGATCCGGGGAAGGAAGAAATGCACGGCGCCATGTACGTGGAAGTGATGGTGCCGAAACAAATTCGCCAGAAATATCCCATCGTGCTCTTCCACGGAAATGGGCAGGACGGGACCGTCTGGAAGCAGACGCCGGACGGGCGCCCGGGCTGGGCATACTATCTGATAAATAATGGATATGTTGTATATATAGTAGATTACCCCGCGCGCGGCCGCTCGCCTTACGTTCCCGACGTGGACGGCAAGCTGGGCCTGCGCACGGCCACGGAACTCTCACAGATTTGGACAGGACCGACGCTTTCCGGCGGAGATTTTCCGCGCATGAAGCTCTACACCCAATGGCCCAGTGACTCGCCGAAAAAAGGCACCAAGGGCGATCCCGTGTTCGATAACTTCATCAAGGGCCAGATGCAATTCGTGCAGGGCCAGGAAAAAACCGCCGTGCCCGCCGGAATTGCGCTGCTTGACGCCATCGGCTCTCCCGTCATCCTGATCACGCATTCCCAGGGCGGCGGCATCGGCTTCAACGTGGCCGACGCGCGGCCCAATCTGGTGGCCGGGATGGTCGCCATCGAACCGGGCGGGCCACAAATCGGCGTGGTGGATACGGCCAAAGTAACTTATACCGGCAAAATCGGAAACGCCTGGGGTATCACTAACATGCCGATGCACTACGATCCGCCGGTCAATAGCCCAGATGATTTGAAAACCTATCTCGAAGAAAAATCCGACCGCCCCGACGAAGTTCCCTGCTACATGCAGAAGGAGCCTGTCCACAAACTGGTGAGCCTGCAAAACATTCATATCCTGTCCATCTCTGCCGAGGGCACGTATCATCGCGTTTTCGATGTATGTATCCCCAAATGGCTGAATCAGGCCGGCGTGAAAGATGAATTTGTGCGCCTCGAGGATGTCGGTATCCACGGCAACATGCACGAGATGTTTCTCGACAGGAACAGCGACGTGGTCATTAAGTTCATTGATGATTGGCTGCGCAAGAATATCAAGTAAGACGCGGTAGGCCATCCCGGAAGGGGGCGCGAAGTCGAAACGCTCGGCCCCCTTTATGCGTATCTACGTTTACCCCCCTTTTTTCGTAAACCGCATCTAATTCAACAGGGTAGGGGAGACACAAAAATACTATTCGCCTTTTGTTCGCTTTTGTGTATACTCCTCCGGTCGGCAAGCGCATTGGCCGAGGTTTTGGTATTCCCGGCCGACGGGCCTTATTCAGGAGCGGAACATGAAGAAGAAGATGCCCAAGAGGAAAAGGAGCAATTGGCTCCACAAAATACTCTTCGCGGTCTATGCCCTGGCGATTGTGTGGACATCGCTGGCGTACGCGGTGGAGCATAGAGTCATGGCAAGGCCAATGTCCTCCCCCTCTGCCCCGTTGGAAGTGTCTTCTGTCCCGTATAAGCGAACAACGGTTCGAGCGTACGTGCAAAGCGCGGCAAAGGCCGCGGGAGTAAATCCGCGCGTCGCGGAGTGGATTGTCGCGCACGAATCGCAACATCAACCGAAGGCGACTGGCGATGGCGGAGAGAGCCGCGGACTCTGGCAAATCAATAAGGATTGGCATCCGGAAGTTTCCGACGCCTGCGCTTATGACGTAACGTGCAGCACGAATTGGTCACTGCTGCGCATTCGCTCCGGCTATGCGGATGAGTGGAGCACTTGGAAATATTGCAAAACAAAATTTGAAGATTGTCCATTCTAGGTTCCAGGCGGGGCTAGCAGCAGTGTAGATGGCGGTGCAAATTAATGGATCGTTGTAGGAGCAAGGCACTGCCGTGCCCTAACTTCGACGCCACCCAAAAGCGTCATCAATCACAGATTTCTTGGGTGATTTCGAGTAATTCTATAAAGAATTCAGGCTAAGGGGCAATCGGAGCGATTCCGGCCCCCGCAGCCTTCCAACGTCCCTGCTCTTTGACGAAAACGCGTATCACCTTAAATTTTCCGTCATAATTCACGCCGCCGCTGGTGCCGCGAATCGTGGTGGTGTCGAGCAGCATGGCCACGTCAGACGTGGCGTACCGCACGTCAATATCGTCGGGGTGAATCTCGCTGACGGTGCGCGTGGCATCCTTGATTTGATCAATCTGCTCCTGCCGGTTCGCGAGATCCCCGCCGGGGTGAATTTCGACAAAATCATTGGCAAACAACCAGGACATCGTCCCGGTGTCGCTGTTGTGCGCGGCATCCAGCCAGATGTGGTCCAGGACGGCGATCGTGCCTTTCACGTCCTCGTGGCTCATCAAGCCGGATTTCTTGCCTGGCGTCTGGCCCGTTGCCAAGGCTGCCGTGGCTGCGACGGCGAGAATTCCCGTGGCCAATGCATATCCGAATTTCATTTCCGTCCTCCTCACCTAACAATTCCTGGTTGCGGATCGCCCAAAATCATTGAGGCTCATCCCAGAAAAAATGTAGACTACGGCTGGATGGGAGCAATTCCAGCTCCCACGGCCCGCCATCGCCCCTGGTCCCTGATGAAGACGCGTATCACTTTGTATTTCCCGCCGTAGTTTACGCCGCCCTGAGGACCGCGAATCGTGGTGGTGTCCAGGAGCATGGCCACGTCGGGAGCGACATAGCGCACATTAATATCGTCAGGATGGATTTCCGCGAATTTGCGCGATGGATCCTTGATCTCATCAATTTGTTGCGCGCGGTCCACGATATCCCCGCCGGGGTGAATCTCGACGAAATCGTCTGCAAACAGCCAGGCCGCCGTGCCCGCGTCATTGTTATGCGCGGCATTCAGCCAGACGTGATCCATCACCGCAATGGTGGCGGCTGCGTCTTCCCTGCTCGTCATCTTGCCCGTCTTTTGGGGCGTCTGGCCCAGCGCGAACGCCGCGGCGGCGGCCATCGCAATCAGACTCGTTGCCAGTCCATACACAACTTTCATCGTGGCCCTCTTGATTTCGGAATGGTTATTTCTTTTCCGCAATGGCATTCATCACCACGCCGGTGGCCTTCCAAACTCCGTCTTGTTTGGTGACCACTCGAAACACGTTGAACACGCCGTCCATGCTGTTGCCCTTGCTGTCATGGCCTTTCAGCGTGGTGTGGTCGGTAAGGATCGCAATGTTCCCATGGAGATGGACTTGGATGTCCTCGGGATTCAGGAACGTGATGGTCGGATGATCGGGACCTTTCAGGATTCCGAGCCATTCCTTTTTCGTGTAGGTCTGGCCATTCGGGAAAACCAGCACGTAGGCATCCGCGAAATATTTCTCACAATACGCAATGTCCAGCCTTTTTTCGGCGTCCAGCCAATCATGATCAAACTTTTTCAGTTGTTCTACGGTGGCGGCGTCGGATACCGGCTTGCTCTGCGCAAAGACGTGGGGCGCGCACATCAGGACGGCAAACAATCCCGCCAATTGAAATCGCTTCATGGTCAATTCTCCTCGTTCGGTCTCAAAGCTTTCCTGCCCAATCGCGGTCTTTGAAATCCAGCCAGACTTTATGGACGGATGCCCGGAATGTTCACGCGGAGCCGGTATAGTCCGGTAACCGCCGTGAAGTACAAGGTCTTGCCGTCCGCGTCGCCCCAGGCCAGGTTGGCGGGATTTTCCGCCGGCTTGATTTGGCCAAGGTGCTTGCCTTCCGGAGACATCACCCAGATGCCGCCGGGACCCGCGCCGTAGAGATTGCCCATCTTGTCGATTTTTATGCCATCGGGCACGCCATCTTCCTTGCTCGCGGACATGTCCATGAACAGCTTGGGGTTGGCGACTGTGTCGTCGGCCTGCACTTCGTAGCGCCAGTATTTTTTGCCGAAGGAATCATTTACGTAAAGATATTTTTCGTCCGGCGAGAATGCGATGCCGTTCGGCGCCTGCAAATCCTTGATGATCACTTGCAGCTTTCCGTTCTTCAAAAGGAACACGCCGGCGAAAGGCAATTCTTTTTTCGGATCATCAGCTAATTTGCGCAGGCCAAACGGCGGATCGGTGAAATAAAGGGCGCCGTCGGACTTGTAAACCAGATCGTTCGGGCTGTTCAGCCGCTTGCCTTCAAATTTGCTGGCGAGGACGGTGCGCTTGCCGTCTTTCTCGAGACGCATGACGCCGCGGTCGCCGTGCTGCACGTAGGTAACGCGACCCATTTTATCCAGCGTGATTCCGTTGGAGCCGTAGAGCGTAACCATTTTGAATCCGTTATTCAGTTGGAAGCCGGCGTCTCCGGGATCGTCGCCCGCGAAACCGCTCTTCTCCAGAAACACGGACACTTTGCCGTCCGGTGTCCACTTGTCAATCACATTTGCCGGGATGTCGCTGAACAGCAAGTAGCCCGGCTTGCTGGTGTGCACCCAGACCGGCCCTTCGAGGAAGCCGAAGCCGTCCTTTAACTTTTCAATTTTCGCGTCGGGCGAAATCAATGCGTCAAACGCGGGATCCAGCTTGGTGATTTTCCCGGCATCCTGCGCGGAAATTCCGCGCGCCGTGAATAGAGCGGCCAATGCCAAAATTAGAATTCCAAGTCTCTTTGTGAGTTTAATTGCCATGAGCGGGGTAACTCCTTTTTGAATTTCGTTTGGCGCTAAACAGAAAAATAACTACGGCCGGACGCCCGGGATATTAAGCCGTACTCGGTACAGCCCGGTCCGCGCTGTCAAATAAAGAGTCTTCGCGTCGTCATCGCCCCAATTCAGATTTGCAGGAAGCTGCTTGGTGTTTACGGTCGCAAGGTGCTTGCCTTCCGGCGACATGATCCAGAATCCGCCGGGCCCAGTGCAGTAGATATTGCCCTTTTGATCCACCTTCATGCCATCGGGCGCGCCGGGCCGGGTATCGGAATTCATGTCCGTAATGATCTGGCCATTCGCGACGGTGCCATCACGCTGTACGTCAAAGCGCTTGATGATCTTCTTCAACGTGTCATTCACGTATAGATATTTTTCGTCGGGTGAGAATGCGATTCCGTTGGGACGCGCGAAATCATTGGCCAGCAGCGTCAGCTTTCCTTTTTTCAGGCGATAGACGCCGTTGAAGCTCAGTTCTTTCTTCGGATCTTTGTCGCCCAGCCGCAGGCCGGCGGGAGGATCGGTAAAATAAATTGAGCCGTCTGATTTCACCACAATGTCATTGGGGCTATTGAGCCGCTTGCCTTCGTAATGGCTGGCGAGCACGGTGCGCTTGCCATTTTTTTCGATGCGCACCACGGAACGGTCGCCGTGCTGGCAATAAACCAGTCTTCCCTGCCGGTCGAGCGTAATTCCATTTGAACCGACAAGAATGACGACGCCGAATCCGTTGTTGGTCTGTCCGCCGGCTTCGGCAAAATCTGTTCCGGTGTAGCCGCTCTTTTCCAAATAAACGGAGAAGCCCGTCTTGGGATCCCACTTGCGAATTACGTTTGCTGGAATGTCACTAAAAAGAAGATAGCCTTGCCCCTTCGAGTGAATCCAAATCGGCCCTTCGAGGAATTGAAATCCATCGCCCAGCTTTTCGACCACGGCGTCCGAGGAAATGATGGCATCCGCCGCAGGATCAACTTTGACCACTTCGCCATAATTCTGAGCGTTAGCGCCAATATTTGCCGCGAGCACCATCGCCATTGCGAACAGAGCCAGCCGGAAGTTTTTCATGGGATGCACCATCGGTCATCTTTTATGAACTTATAGGAAGAGGTTGATCCACTCCGCCGCCCGGGGAGAAAACCCCGGGCGGCGGAATGAATTTGGAGCTGGGTTACCAGATGATTTTCAGTGAAACCTGCATCTGCCGCGAGGTTGTTGCGGTGTGGTCGGCACCGGACAATGCGCCGGCATTTGGCGAGCAGCCACTTGCGGCGAAATTCAAGTTAGTGCATGCACCAGTCGGGCCAGGAGCAGCTACTACCCCAGGTACTGGCGGCGTACCACCTATTGTTGTCGAGTCAAAGAGAAACTCGTTTTGAACCGGCGGGTTGAAGTTGGGTCGGTTGGAAATGTTGAAGATATCAAATCGGAACTTGACGGCAAATGCCTCCGAGATCCGCGTGATCTTCGTGCTCTTTTCGAAGGACAAGTCCATATCCACCAGGCCGGGGCCAGTCATGATGTTGCGGCCCGAATTGCCGAGGGGGATGTAATTCACGCCGCCGACAGTAACCGGAGCCGGGATCTGGAAGCATTGGAGCTTGACGTAATTGGCGGTATTGCCTGGATTCGTGAGGTTATTTCCGCACGAGGCAAGCCTGTTCGGGTAAGCGAACGAGTCGGTGTTATTCAAACCGAGCGGGTCTCCAGCCAGAATGGCCGAGAAAGGCTGACCTGCGGAGGCCGAGAAGATCCCTCCGACTTGCCATCCGCCCAATGCCTTGTCAGCAACGCCGGTCCATGTCTTAGGCGTGGGAATGTTCCAGAGCCCGTTGATGGAGACGACTTTCGAATTGTTGAAGTCAGATACAGCACGGGTCAGCTTGGGGTCAAACCAGTTCAAGCTGGAAATGGCCGTGATAACCGAGTCCGAAATGACCGCGCCGGAAGCTGTGTCCAAGGACTTCTGGTAAGTAAACGAGCCGTTGATTTGGAAGCCATTTGACAAATTCTTGGTCACCTGAACTTCCAAACCGTGATACACGGACGAGTTCCGGAAGAATGTGGCAGGCAACCGACCAACTGTTGCGTTAATAGGCGTTCCTGTCCCATGTCCTTGGCAATCGTTGATGTTCGCGCCACCAGGGATGAATGTGCCGCATGGCCAGAGATACTGTCCCGGTGCAACTGTCGTATTTGGGAGCACGATGTTAACGTCGTCTACCTGGGTTGTCCCGTGAATGCCATGCGATCCGACGTAGCCGATCATCAGGGTCAGGTTAGGCAGGAGTTCGCGCTCGATGCTGAAGTTCCATTGCATCACATAGGCGCGCTTTGGATTCTGCTCGACAAAAGCGGAACGGCTCCCTTGTACTCCGCCAGCACTAACTTGGCAGTACATTGGCGTCCCGACTGGCCACGGATTACCCGGTCCGGGATTTGAAGGGCAGGACCCGGTAAACGTGGAGGACGCGGCAAGTGATCCCGTGGCCAAACCGCCACTGCTGCCCGAGAGCAGGAACGGGAAAGTCTGGCTGTCGGCCGCGCTACCCATGAAAGCGATCAAAGGAAGCTGGTCATACAAACCAATTCCGCCGCGAACGGACATCTTGCCATTGTTCATGGGATCCCATGCAAATCCAACGCGCGGATCGAAGTCGCGGAGGGAGTTGTTCTTGAAGAGTCCAGCCGTCGAAGGGTTGCAGGCGCCTTTGAATTGTTGTCCGCAATTAAGTATTTGAGTGCCCGTGGTGTCGTAAATGCTCGGCAACGTAGCCCAACGCCCCAGAGGGTCTGAGGGAACAGTGGTCGGTTCATAACGCAATCCCATATTGATCGTTAGGTTCTGGCGCAGTTTAAAATCATCCTGGAAGTACACGCCGAAAATCGTCTGGCGCGGTTCCGAAGGAGCAGTCGCGCCGGGAAGGTCGGTGGAAACCTTTTGAAGACCGATGGATTGATTTCCGGTAACGGAACAGAGAGGCGATACGGCTGCTTGAAAACCGCAGTCTCCCAAGAAGCTCCCCATGTTATTGAATTGGAAAATGCCGCCAGGGCGAGGGCCCCGGATCACATTGAGCTGGTCACGTTCCACGGATACGCCAAAGCGGAAGGAATGCTTGCCCTTCGTCCAGAACGCGTCATCATAGAATTGGTAAGTGTTCCAGCTATTCTTTTGCGGGTTATCGGCAGTTATGCCGCCCGTAAATAATGGATTGGATCCGATAAAGATTTGTGTGGCGTCGAAGTTGGGGAAAACACCCAAGGTACTGTCCGATGTTTTCGGGTTGACCGGCGTACCGCCCGCCGGGCCGCCTTGAAAGTCACGGTGAAAACCCACGCGCGCGGAATTGACGAAGTTCGAACCAAACGTATGGGTTTCGGAAATCGAGCCAAACCAGCTGGCCGTGGCCGTATTCGTGATTTTGTTGTTGTACTCGTCCGGTGTGCCGGTGGTGGCCGCATCGTGAAACATCGAAACGCTGAGGCGGTCATTCACTGAAATATTGTGATCGCCGCGGATGACAAAGTAGTTCTCGGTGCTGTTTTGATTCGCCCCAAATTGGCACAAATCAGTACTCGTCCCCGTTACAAATATGCTGCAAACCGTCTTGCCGTTCAGGGTTCCGCCGATTGGGAAAAAATTAGTAAGATAAGTTTGGATCAACGGGCTGACCCCATTGCTGGCGATAAAGGTTGCAGCTGGAATCGGGCTGCTGTTGGACAAGCCAAGCGCCTGCCGCACGCCTTCATAATCACCGAAGACGAACGTCTTGTCCTTGATGATCGGCCCGCCTGCATCAGCGCCAAACTGATTTCGCCGGAATTGGGGCTTCAGAACACTATTGCCGGTGGGGTTAGGATCAAAGAAGTTTGCCGCATCCATGGCGCTGTTGCGCAGGAATTCGTAAGCGGCACCGTGGAACTGGTTGGTGCCGGATTTGGTGGTGGCGTTAATGATGCCGCCGGAAGCGCGGCCGTATTCCGTTGAGTAGTTGGTGGTCAGCACGGAGAATTCCGCAACGGCATCCACGCCTGCGTTGGTGCCGAGCACACTGCCGGGGCCGCCGTTTCCTGGGTCGTTGATGCTGATGCCGTCCACGCGGTAGTTGTTCTGCTGCGGGCGCGCGCCGGAGATGGACAATTGAAGACCATAGCCGCGCGTAAAGCGGTCGCGAGTCGAAATGCCCGGCTGTGTGTGGAGCTGGTAGACGCCGGGTTGCAGGTTCGCCAGATCGCTCCAGGAGCGTCCATTGAGCGGCAATTCCTTAATCTGCGTTTCATCAGTGATAGCGCCGATTTCCGCGTTGGATACGTTGATCGTGGGCGCCTCAGCCGAGACTTCCACGGTCACGTTGGCCTGACCGACCTGCATCGCGAAATTCAAGGTTTGCGTGGCGCCGACGGTCAGTGTGAGGCCGGATTGCACGGTCTTGGAAAATCCCGCGGCGGTAACCGCCACGCTATAACTGCCGGGCTGCAAGTTAGGAGCCGAGTAAATTCCATCGGCGTTGCTGGAAACGGTGCGCGCTTCGCCGGTGGCCGAATTGGTAATGACAACTTCCGCGCCGGTGATTGCAGAGCCGGACGGATCGGTGACCGTGCCGCCGAGCGTCGCGCCGACTGCCTGAGCGCGCAAACGCTGGGCGCCGAATGCGCCCAATACCAAAGCGAACGATAAGATCAAACGCAAAAGCCTGCTTGCATGCAAACGAAATGCCATTTTTGCTATCCTCCTGTTTTCTTTTAAACACCCCGAAGTTCCACTACCCCCGCCGCATTACTGTTTCACCCTGGACTGCGGCGCACTACCTTGCCACTTCTGAACCACCGCGCAATTTCACGCGGGTATGAAGAAAGCCTTTCAGACTTAACATTCGCCCGCAGTTTGCCCGCAATTCAATTTTCCTCGCAAAACGCCGGGCAAGCCAGGACGCAAGCTCGCAAAGCCCCAACCACATGATTCATTTACGCTGGCGGCAACCGCTGCGCACCCAGATCAATTTAATTCCAATAAGTCCAACGGAAATTTCAAATGCTAAGGATTCTGGGATCCATCACCCGAGCAAATACAAACCCCGTGTCGGAAGTCTTGTCCCAAGGAGGAGAGGAGTCAACTGAATGAGACTAACATCTATCTGACAGCAATCTGACTATACGCGGTATGATGATTCGACTTGGCAAACACCTAACGCGCTCCTCTCTTTGAAAACAAAAAGTCACTTATTCTTCTAGTAAACTCAGCCGGCTCGTCTAATCTGCCGCGCTCGCCGAATATGCCGACACCTGCAGGCCAATCGTTGTTAGGACGTCTTGAAATCGTGGATCCGAACGGAGGTTGTCAAACTGCGGGTCCCACTTCAGCCAGATCAGCCCAACGTCATGCGCCTTACAAGATTGGTCCAGGCATTCAAAGGCCGCATCGTATTCCCCCAAGCCGGCATGAATAGCGGCAAAGGCGTAGGGAGGGGTGTAGCTGTTTTTGAGCGCCCGCCTTAACTCCTTCAATGTATTTTGAGCCTTTTCCTTTTCACCCATGATGGCGAACGCATAGCCGAGGCTGGAAACTGCATTGTGGGGGCCGCGCAAGAGACTGCACTTCTGAAAAGCGTCTATCGCCGACCGGTACCTTCGCTTCTGCAAATAGTCCAGACCGAGGCACCATTGGGCCATGCTGAAGTCGGGGTCAATTGAAACCACTCGGCGGTGCTGCCAGATGGCCTTGTCGTATTGCCGGGTGCCGTAGTATGCCCAGCCCAGGATGGCGCTTAGGAAGAGAGAGAGAGGCTGATTTTCCTGCGCGCGCTCCATCTCCGCCACGGCGGTTTCCGGATTCCCGATCGCGAGCAGGTACTCCACGTAGTGGCACGGGTTGCCGGTGGTAAAGTTCGGATCTAGCTGGAGGGCCCGTCGAAACTCTTTACCGGCGCCGTCCCAATCCCATTCCAGCATGCACGTGAAAGCGAGACCTGTGTGCGCCTCGCTGAGCGTCTCATCCAGTTCCAACGCCTTGGTCGAGGCTTCCCGCGAATGCACCAGTGCGTCCATGGCCGGAATCAACCCAGTGACTCCCAGCATGTTGTAGGACTGCGCGAGACCCGCGTACGCTTTGGCATAGTTCGGATCTTCATGAATTGCTTTCTTCCAATAGTGGCGGGCCTTCAATAGTCCGTCGTCGGTGACATTTTTAAAAACGTGGTGCCCCTTCAAATAAGCCTGGTAGGCGGCCGGCTGCCGAGGGTGCACGCCGGCGGAAATGCGTTGCCGCGATCCGGGAACTAGTTTTTCAGAAACATGTTCCGCGATAGCTCCGCTAACATCGGCATGAAACGCCAGGATATCCCGAAACAGGTAGTCGTAGCTCTCGGCCCATAAATACTCTTCCGTTGCGACATCCAGCAACTGGACGGTGACACGCACGCGGTTCCCGCTGCGCAACACGGTGCCCTGGAGCATGGCGTCCACTTTTAACTTCTTGACCGTCTCAGACATCGCATGATCAAGACCCTTGCTACCCTGCTTACCGCGCCGCGAAATCAGATGAAGTTTGGGAACTTTGGCCAGCGCAGTAACCAGCGCGTCGGTCAAACCGGCGACGAGATTTTCCTCGCCGGGATTGTCCGATAGATTTCGGAACGGCAAAACGGCCAAGCGTGGTTCCCCGGAAACGGACGCATCGGCATCTTCTTTTGGAAGTGGAGTGACAGGTTCCGTGGGAAGTGTGAAACGGTACCCTCGGGAGGGCAGGGTCCTGACTAGGTGGGGATTCATCCCAGCGTCCGCGAGGCATTGGCGGAGCCTCTTGATCGCGGAATTGATGCTATCGTCAAAATTAACGAAGCGGTCGGGCCACAAACTGCTGCGAATTTCTTCCCGGGTTACCACTTGCCCGGGGCGCTCGGCCAGGAAAGCCAGGAGGCGAAACAGTTGTTCGGGGAGGCGGATGGTCACGCCGTGCTTGCGAAGTTCACCCGCGCGCTGATCGAGTTCAAATTCACCGGAAATTTCCTGAATCTTAGGGGCGAATTCCGACATCTATCACACTCCATGTCGTAGCAAATGTAGCACTTGGTCCGGGCGCAGTCAAACCGCCTGAAAAGTGCGAAGACCGTTATGTCGGGGAAATTATTGATTTCTTTATCGCGATCAACGGATTTCCCGGCGTGCCGAGGACTGAATTCCAAGAATTGCGGAGGCGCTTTGATTGGATTGGAACTGTAGTATGATCCCGCCAGAACTGGGAATTCGGCACAAACCATTGTTTGCTGGACGGAGGTAGTCGTGCGTTTTCGTGGCATGCTGGCGACTCTGCTTGCGTTTCTTTTTCTGGGAGGTTCGGCCCCGGCGTTCCCAGCCCAAGAATCTTCGCAAGGCACGGATGCGGATTCGGCCGCGATTCAACAGGTCATTTCCGATTTCTACAAAAATTTCACGCGGCATGATGCGCATTCCACGGCCATGACATTTGCTCCGGACGCTGACTTCACCAACATGAACGGGATTCACCGCCGCGGCCGCAAGGAAATCGAAGATGGGTTTACGGCGCTGTTCGCCGGCAGACTCAAGGATTCCGTGCGCACGGACGTGGTGAGAAATATTCGATTTTACTCGCCGGAGCTTGCTGCCGTGGACGCCGACACGCTCATCCTGGGAACAAAAGCTGCCGATGGCTCGGCGGGCCCGCCTCGCAAGGGCCTGATGATCGTGACCATGACTAAGCGCGATGGCCGCTGGCTGATCAGCACGTTCCATGAAGCGGAATTTCCGGAGGCTCGCGGCGCCGCAGCAAGCACTCCAGCGATCAAGTAAATGGCGCGGACCGTTCGGAGAACAAAGACAAGGGCTCGGTTTAGATTCGTGGCATGGTTCTCGTTGAATCCACGGATCGCCCGTTGGGGCAAGGGCACGGCAGTGCCGTGCCCTTGCCAATGCAACATCGCTGGAAATTATGGAAGTCTCTGCTCCGCGCGCGCAAAGAGGAAAAAAATGCTTCTAAAAGAGTGGAACTGCCGTGCGGCTCCCTGCGGAATGGCCAAATTCCAGAATTGGGGAAGAAGTTGTCATGCCGTGGATCAAACGCCACCTGGAACCACAGACCGAGCGGAAACACGACAAGGGCGGCGAATAGTTTTCTGATTCGTGGGCATGCTTCCCTTTCGCCAATATGGTTTTATCTCCGAGGGACTCTATGAACATATTGATATTCGGTGCAAGCGGAACGGCGGGCGGGGCGGTGCTGCAAGCGTGCCTGAACACTTCGCTCGTAAAAGAAGTGCGTGCCATTGTGAGGAAGCCGCTGGGGCTGACGGACGCGAAGCTGTGGGAACTTCGTCACACAAATTATCTGGATTACACGGCTGTACCCGAAGCATTCCGCGAGTTGGACGCATGCCTGTTTTGTCTGGGAATTTCAGTGACTCAGGTAAGCAATGAAGAGTACGTGAAAATATCGCACGACTACCCAATCGCGGTCGCGAATATGTTGAAAGCAGAAAGCCCTCATGCCGCATTTCACTACATCAGCGGAGCGGGAACGCGCGCGGACAGCCGCACGTTCTGGTCAAAAGTAAAGGGTCAAACCGAAAACGAATTGATGGAATTGGCGGGAGCTGTCTGCTGGAGGCCGGCGTACATTGACGCGAAACCGTCGGCGAGCCTGCCAAATATGTTTGCGATGCTGCACCCAGCGCTGCGTCTATTGAAACCGTTCCGCTCGCTCTATGTGTCGGGCGAAGACCTGGGACGCGCGATGTTGCAGGCAACAAGAGAAAAGCTGCGACAGCGAGTGATCGAAAATGCTCAGATTCGAGAATTGGCCGGGCGGTTTGGGAAATAGTGGGCGGCGCAGCATCATAATTGTTGGAAGTTGTACCACGTTTCCACCAGGTTTCGGCTGGAATTGATCTTTTTTCCGTTGAGGTTACTGATTGCTTACGGGGGAGCCAGATGTATGGTACCGCTTGGCAGCGAAACCCACGCAGACAATCCGGCGAGTCTATTTCAGAAGTCTGGGAATGAATCGGAGGATTAGCCTCATGTCGAACTTGAAAAAGAATATGCTTGGGACAACCATGCTGTTGGTTGCGGCGTGTTTGCATCTTACTGCCCTCTCTCCCATCGCTTCAGCACAAGTCGCGCCCCCGCAATACAAAGTCGATCCCTATTGGCCAAAAGAATTGCCCAACAATTGGGTCGTGGGACAAATCGGTGGAATGAACGTGGACAGCCAGAATCATATTTGGATTTTGCAACGCCCCGGAAGCGACACTCCGGATGAAATCAGCGCGGACCCGAGTTCGCCGCGTCATGCGATGTGTTGTTTTCCCGCGCCACCGGTCCTCGAATTTGACACCGATGGGAACCTTCTAAAATCCTGGGGTGGGCCCGGCACTGGATACGATTGGCCGAGCGTGGAACACGGAATTTATGTTGATAAAGCTGGAAACGTCTGGATTGGTGGTAATGGCCCTGCCGATCGCCAGGTACTGAAATTCACCAATGATGGAAAATTTCTCAAACAGCTTGGCCATCCTTCCAAGGAACCGGTGAACAGCGCTGATACATCGATCCTGGGCCGCCCCGCCGGACTGGAAATTGATGAAGCCGCTCACGAGCTGTACATTTCGGATGGATACATGAACAAGCGAGTGATTGTCTATGACACTGAAACGCTAGCCTTCAAACGCATGTGGGGCGCCTACGGGAATGTCCCGAACGACGCCGATCCCGGTTCGTATAAGGGGAAAGGCAACGCCTCCATGGATCAGCAGTTCAGGTCTCCGGTGCATTGTGCACACATCTCCGTTGACGGCCTCGTTTACGTTTGCGATCGCGGCAACGATCGCGTTCAGATATTTACCAAACAGGGGAAGTATTTGAAAGAATTCTTCGTCCATCCGGAAACTCTTGAGCCCGGAACCGTTTGTGACCTTGTCTTTTCGCATGACCCGGGACAAGAATACATTTTAGTGGCTGACAACACGGATAATGTTGTCTGGACTCTGCGTCGGAGCGATGGAACAGTTATGGGCATGTTCGGACACAACGGTCGCAACGCAGGTCAGTTTCACGCCATACATCAATTGGTTTCTGATTCGTCCGGGAATCTCTACGAAGGCGAAGTAGAAACCGGCAAGCGAATTCAGAAATTTGCGCTCGTTGGCGGAAAATAAAATTGAAAAGAATCCGAATTTAAGCCGGTTGAGTTAACCCTCCCAATTCTCAGTCTTCACGAATTTCTGGCGTTAACAGCATTATACAAACAGTAATATTCCAGGAACGAGTCTGAACCTGGCGGTTTAAACTCAAGCTAATCCGGCATCACGTCATACACACGCACCGCCGCCGCGTTCGCGCCGCGATGGGGGATGGCCAAGTAGAACTTTTTCAACTCGGGCACGAGGGTGGAAGTTCTGGCTTTCAATGCCGTCGCCACATGGGCGATTTGATCGTAATGGTCGGCGTCTTTTTGTTGATACACATCCACGAATCCGGACGCTGAAATGTAGATACGCTTATTCGCCGCATCATACGACATGTCATCATTGTCGCTGACGCAGGGAAGGCTGGTCACCACCTTGCCGGACTCCGTGTCGAGGACGATAAGTTTTCCGGGGGTCCGCGTGGTGACGAATAGACGATGGTCGGCTTCGTCATATGCCATGGCGATGAGGTGCTTGGCAACTTGTCCGGTCGGCCAAGTGGTGATCACCGTATGCTTTTCGCGGTCAACTACCGCCACGGCATCTTTGCCCGTCAGGTTGACAAACATCCGCTGACTGGACTTTTCAATCGCCAGCGCCTCGACCGAGTCTGTTTCGAGCTTGATATCGGCCAGCTTTTTTCCCGCCGTGGTATCAATCACGCTGACCAGGGAGTACGTCATTTTGGCGCCATCCCCGCCATTCACCACATACATGTATTTGGTAGCGGGATCGTAGGTCATGGAGTCGGCATCTTCCTTCAACTGGATGCTCCCCGCCGGTTGGTAGGTATCGGTGTCGTACATCTTGAGTTCTCCCGTGCCTCCATCCACCACGAAGAGCTTTTTAATATCGCCCCGGTAAACTCCCGAATGCGGCGCCTTCACGTCGGAAATGGTATGAAGTAATTTACCCGTGGCCAGGTCCACAATCTTGACGACAGAGTAATCCTCGCCCATAAGGAAAACCCGGTTCCCCTGCGCGTCCACGATCAGGTGATCCCAATCGCCCTCTTTGACAATCCCTGAAACCGGAAGGGTCTGCTTAAGCACCAGCGGCGTTTTGTTCTGAGCCCACAGGCCACCTATCAAAACTAGTACCGACGTAAACAAGGTTGTGGCTTTCAATCTATTCACGATTCGTCTCCCTGAGTTAATTTGCCAAGCTATTTTCCACCGACCGCACCACCAACGTGCATATACCGGGTTCCGACCGATCTGTTTACCAAACCACCTTTAACGCAAACTGAATCTCTCGCGCGGGAGTATTGGTGGCCGTCAAAACGCCCGCAAAGCCGTTCGGATTAGTAAGAGGATTCAAGGAAACCCCCGTCGAATCAAAAATGTCTGTATTGTTGGGCATCACCGGCGATGCAAAATTAGCATGGTTGAGGATGTTGAAAAACTCCGCCCGAAATTGCACGTTAAATGCTTCCGAGATCTTCTTAATGGGAACGTTCTTGAATACGGAGAAGTCCAGGTTGGAAGTGCCTGGCCCAATCAGAATGTTGCGACCGGAGTTGCCGCGAAGATTGAAGCACCAAAGATAATTCGAGGCCGCGGGATCCGTGCTTCCGAATGCTGGATCACAGCCAAGCGGTGAGGGCGCGTTAAAGTAGGCCACGCTCG
>Ga0207024_10124_pt1 | contig 23074 bp, 17 predicted proteins | sample Alteio_BWMinCont_44_FD_153470 | JGI IMG/M metagenome (GOLD analysis project Ga0207024, IMG submission 153470) | Enriched cells from forest soil in Barre Woods Harvard Forest LTER site, Petersham, Massachusetts, United States -... | ecosystem: Environmental > Terrestrial > Soil > Temperate forest >...
ATCCTTGTTAATTTATATTAGCATAATATAAATTAATTACTGCATTTGTCAAGGATAATTGTAATATTTTTAATACAATTAATTGACAATTTAAATAATATATATAAAATACTTCATTTAATGATATATTATTAGCTATATATTATGTAATTTTTATTTACGTTAAATTAAGCATAAAATCGAATTTGCTATCTTTCTGCAACGGCCGTTGCAGAAAGTTACTTTAGGATATAACCATGATTACTAACATAGAATCTTCCAACGAATACCTAAACGTATTAAACAAAGCGAAACAATTAATTGGCGAAGCGCAAGAAAGATTTTTACGATCTGCTAATCGCATCAGTATGGAAGTCAGATTTAACTTAGGCAAATTGATTGATGAGAATTCTGTTAAATATGATTGGGGAAAATCTATTTTAGAAACTTTCTCAAAAGATTTGTCAGTACTTTTTCCTGGCAATACCGGTTTTTCCATTAGAAATCTTGCTTATATGCGGCAGTTTTATAGTGAGTATTACAAAACTCCAGAATTATTATCTTTGGCTATGGAAGTAAGTTGGAGTACTAATATTACTATTATGACTAAAGTTGGTAATTCCCAAGCCCGATCGTTTTATTTAAAGATGGCATTTGAATCAATGTGTAGTCGCGATGTGATGGCGACGCAAATTTCTTCCATGGCTTATGAGCGCGGTTTTTTACAAGATAAAAAACATAACTTTGATAATACATTACCTGCGGTTCAAGCAGCTAAAGCGGAAAATATGTTAAAGAGTAGTTATTTTTTTGAAGTGACAGAAGGGCTTGCTTTAACGCCTCCATTGCAAGAGCGAGAAATTGAAAACGATATGGTACGTCGCATTAAAGACCTTATCATGATGTTAGGAACAGGCTTTAGTTTTATGGGTAATCAATATGTTATTGGTGCTGGTGACAACACCTATCGAATTGATTTACTTTTTTTCAACCGTATTACCCAGTCATTGGTCGCCGTGGAATTAAAGATGACCCACTTCCAAGTAGAATACGCCGCGAAAATGAATTTATATCTTAAATTGCTGGATGAAAAAGTTAAGTTGCCTTATGAAAATAAGGCTATTGGTTTGATTCTTTGCACTGATCGGAACGACATCGAAATTGATTACATATTACCTGATCTGAACCGACCGATTGGTATTGCTGAATTGAAGTTATCAAAAGTTTTACCTGCTGAACTCATGGGAAAATTACCCGATCCTGATCTATTGAAAGCTAAGATTCTGCAAATAGAGCAATTATCTGAAAAAGATAATTAGCTAGCAACAAGCCACTTAAGAATTGGTGGGTTAATATAGTGATCATCATTTATAAAGGAACTGTTTACAATATTCAATAAAAAATCAGTTTAACTCTCTATAGATAAACTAAACTAAAAAGTCAAATAATCAGCAACAAAGTTATTATTCTTCCTTTTTATATTTATATCCCCAATAATAAAAAATCATACTCGTTAAAGTAATAATGGCGATGATAAACATTGTTACCTTTCCTCCAGACAAACTCATTAAACCACCACCGATAATAGGGCCTAAAGCTCTACCTATATATTGAAAACCAGCGGCACCAAAATAGGTACCACGCAGGTGAGAAGGAGCAAGTGAATCGATCACCACTCCATTTAAAGGCAGAATAAACATTTCACCTAAAGTGAAAATAATTTCTCCTATAATGTACATTACAATCATTGTATTAGCACAACCTACAATAACTAAACTTATAGCAAGAAAAACGCTGCCTAACATCATAATTTTTAATGGATGAAAATTGCGCGTGAAATAAGTCAGTGGCATTTGCAAAAAAACGGCCATAAAGGCATTAATACCCAACATAACAGCCAACAAGTGCATAGTGTGAAAGTGATTCAAAATAATAACGCTAAACAACGTTTCTTGCTGTACATACCCGAAATAAATAATACCGCCGGCAATAATAAAATAACGCATGGCGCGATCTTGGGTAATGATTAATAGCGATTGGAGTAGAGAAGAAGCGATATGTTGTTGAGTCTGATGTTCGTGATAGTTTTTTAATAAAACTAGAAAAGTAATAAAATAAAAGAGCTGCAGTATACCCGTTGTATAAAAGCCATGCGTTGAACCAGAAATACCAAATAATACGCCTACCAACGGACCAATGGCAGCTCCAACATTTACTCCAATATAACGATAACTAAAAGCACGACGCTTTTGTTCTGCAGTGCAAATATCAGCAATAATAGCTTGACCCAACGCTTCTGTCCAAGCTCGACATAGGCCAGCTAGAGAATTACACAAAAAAAACGCTAAAATAATTTGATAAGGTGCAAAAAGATAACTACCTGTTAATCCAAATCCAAAAAAAGCTAAAGCATACAAAAACAAACCTAACAATAATAATCTTTTACGCCCTATTCGATCGGATAAAAAACCTCCAAAAAATCCTCCTAAGATATAGGTTATAAAAGAAACTGCCACAATAACTCCAGCAATACTCAGAGAAATATGTGCATGTTTATAGAGAAAAATCGTGATAAATGGCACGCTCATCGTCAAACCAAAACGACTCAATACTCCACCAGCAATGATTGTCCAGACTACGGAGCTTAGACGATCTGGTAATAAATCAGGTTTTTTCATTTTTGGAATAACCAGTAATTAAGATAACTTTTTTGATGAATGTAACTTATTTCAATTCAGGAGCTTTTTTGAATGGATTATAATTTTCGTAATAGTCATAGGTATTAATATTTTCAGCTGCTTTTAAAAGTCTCACTATGAAATTTGCTGGATAAGCTAAAATAATAAAGCCAATAATTTTTGTGAAAAAACTAAAAACAGTTAAAGATACTATTTCACTAAATGGATAATGAGGAGCAATAAGAAAATGATCCAAACGATCCAATATACAAAAAACAAAAGCACCAATCCCAGAAGCCCCGATGCTTCGCAACCAAAAATAACGGCCATTAAATAATATTTTCCACCGTGAAATGACCCTGATATTTAAATACGTAGCGATTAAAAAAGAAAAAATATAAGTTGCCATATAGAAAGGAGTTTTTCTAAAAACTTGATAATAAGCGGATTGATCTGTGCCTTGTTGCCATTCTGTAGGAACATAGGTTGGAGTTATTTTACTTATAAGTGCAGCAACTATTGTAAAGATTATAACGAGTATCGCACTTTGAATAATTATATTTAGGGTTTTTCTATAACCATAAACTTCTGTAGTAATGTCACCTAAAACAAAAAGAATAATTGTGAAAGGTAATGTTACAGAAGCGAAGTTTATGAAAGGATAATGCATCCCTTTATTAGTAAATATAATAACAAACATTAATAAAAGAGAGTACAGCATGCTTATAGGCTGGAGAAAACGTGAGTCTTTATATGCAATACTCATTCCTTGATGCCTCTATAATTAAGTTATAAATTCAATAGCTTTTAGTAAGAATTGTTTTAAATAAGCGACGCGCTTTACAAAAAATTGATTCATTGTAACATGTATTTATTAATTAGCAATATCTATAGTAAATTCGTTTTTTTCAATTACCATACCTAACAAACGATAAAAATCTAAAGCTAAAAGTATTAAGTATTTAACATCACATAACGAAGCGTCCCTCCCTTTGAAAAAGGGAGGTTAGGAGGGATTTTCTGCGGGTTACTCCTCAAGCATTAGCACTAGCATGATGAATCTCCCTCATCTTCATTACTACTCAAAGCAATTGACTCATGTAAACTCAATAACCGTGCCCCTATTTTAAAATTAAGCAAACTAACATCACTATCTAGTAAGCGAATAAACACGTCTTTATCAGCGCCTATCTCTCCACATAAGCTTGTTAAAGTAAAGCGAGCAGAATTCAACACTTCAAATAATACCGATAACCACGGCACATTAGCATTCAACACTTCATCACCAAGTTGGCAATGAGGGGTGGAAACATCCGAATTGAATTCGGGATGGGGCTTGGTGAGTTCTTGGGTTTGGTCGTATACGACGGCACTATTCAGTTCGTTATTCAATACTAAAGACATAATAAATTTCTCCTAGAGGGTTGGTTAAAAATGCAACCTATTAAATAATTTCATAAGCTTTGCGTCAATATTAAATTTTTTACGTGAAAAATTTGTTTTTTATGCTTTTTGAGGGAATTTAATAAAGAAATGAGAAATCGCAGTTGAAATAAATTTTTCTTCCCGCCATTTTTATGTTAACATAAAAGTATGTTAATTTTTTACCTTTGAATATGCAAGACTATACTAGTAATCCTCTATCTCCAGGACAACGAATTGTAAAACTTCGCAGAATTACCCGTTTGTCAAGACGAGCTTTCGGTGAAAAACATGGGATTTCGCCTGGGACCTTGCAAAACTGGGAGATGGATCGCTATCAAACACTGACTAAAAAAGCAGTTGCTGATTTAATTACTGCATTTCAACGCGAGGGAATTAATTGCTCTGTCGAATGGCTATTGCACGGAACAGGTTCTCAACCATCTCACCATTCACTTAATACACTAATACCTACCGACAAAAACCCATTAGATGAGCTTGTTGTTAGTCAAACTAAAAAAAATGCTGAACAGATCAAACTAAATGAAGAATTGTATCAAGCCACTAAAGCGGGACGTTTTTCAGTAGTTGAAAGTCTGCTTAAAAAAGGTGCTGATCTACATCTACATGAAGGTATAGCTATTCATCATTATAATAATGATGAAGATACGCCGTTACATGTAAGCTCTTATAATGGTCATTTAAATATTGTGAAGTTGCTTATTGAAAAGGGTTCAGATGTAAATTTTAGAAATAGAAGAAAACAAACACCTTTACATTTAGCTATTTTTAACGGTCATAGTGATGTTATTGAATATCTCATCAGTAAAGGAGCAGATATAGATGCACCGGAAAATGAAGGTAGCAATCCTGCCTCATGGGCTGCCTATACTGGTCAAATTAAAATTCTCGAAATTTTAATGAAATTAGGCGCAAATATTCATGGCAAAGATCATGCAAATAACACGTGTCTTCATTGGGCAGCGTATAAAGGTCATACAGACATAGTAGAGTTATTAGTTAATTTATCAGCAGATCCCAATGAAAAAAATTCACGTGGTGAAACACCATTAGATTGTGCTGTTAGCACGGGGAAAATTGAAACAGTCTTGTTTTTACTGAAATATAGAAAAGCAGGAAACGAATAAAGCATGAAGATCCAATTCTAAAAGAGAATCTCGATGAGGATTACATATGCCGTTTACAAATAAATCTGGTGTAGCCATCCATTATGAAACAGAGGGACACTTCAAAAATCCTCCTTTACTATTTGTTCATGGAAATGGTAATTGTTTGGATGATTGGTATAAACTTGGCTTTGTTGAAAAGCTCTGCCCGTATTTTTATCTAATATTAATTGATATGCGTGGTTTTGGTGAAAGTGATAAACCTATTCACTTCTCTATGTACACCGCTGAGTTAGTAATTAGAGACATTATTGCTGTTCTCGATGAACTTAATATCCCAAGTGTACATTACTTTGGTAATTCAAGAGGAGGCAGCTTAGCTTTTGCAGCAGCAAAATGGTATCCTCACCGTTTTTTATCTTATCTTATCGGTAGCGCTCAGCCCTTTGGACGCGATGAACCACAACTTGCAGATTCTTATGTGGCTTGGCTATCACAAGGTATGAGTTTTTTTGTGCATCAAGTCGAGAAAGCGTTGGGAAAACCATTTCCATCCGGAGTCAGAGAAAATTACTTACGCAACAATCCATTAGCGATGATTGCAGTTAATCAAGCTCAAACAGATTGGCCAAATAATTCAGATTGTTTTATTAACAATAAAACTCCAAGAACTCTTCTCTACGGAGAACTAGATGAGCTAGCCCCTCTCAATCAGAGATATGCCGCCCAAGATCCAATCTGTGAATCAATAATATTCAAAGGACTTACCCACGCACAGACTTATTGGAACAGCAACATAGTTGCGCCAGCGATAATCGATTTTATTAAACGCCACTATCCAGAGTTTTAAGCTAATAATTAAAATCATTTCAATTTGTTGTAGAATTGATGTAAAGTGTAGCGATAGTATCGAATGCAATATTAATCGAGTTTGCTATCTTTTGGAAACAGTCGTTTCCAAAAGATAATTAGGATAAAAAAATAGAGCACCTTTTTTAAAAGCTTTTATGGGAATAACTGTTAAATGAAAAATGAGCTACGTTTACTAAAGAATAATTGGGTCGACTATTTTTCTGTTGTAATCTTTGCCTTAGGCAGTGGCTTTGTTTTATTGCTGCAAATTTATTTCCATGAAGTGTTTCACTACTCTGTGTTGCAAGCAGCGATTATTTTAGGTGCTGCAGGCAGCGGACAATTAATTGGTTCTTTTTGCGCTAATTTTTATCTTAAATTAATCAAGCATCTATTTCATGCCTATAAAGTAACAGCTAGATCGGCAACACGTTGTAGTTTGATGCTATTATCGGCTGCCACGACAATACTCTTTATTTTATTTACGATGAATAGTTATTATCTACCATTTGTATTCATTTCATTTTTATTAGGCATTACTTTATCGCTATTTTATCCTATTATTCAATCCGTTTTATTTGAGAATTTATCTGTATCGCAAGCCGTGGCGGCAAGTTCCCTAAAACGCTTAGCACTTAATTTAGGTGTTGGGGTTTCGCTGACGCTTATTAGCTTTGTTACTCACCATCCGAAAATATTATTTTTATCTATCGCGTGTTTAATGCTAATACCCACTCTATTATTTTTAAGTCAATTAACCAAACATTCGATTTTTGATAGCGATGATAAAACGATTAAAGCTAGTAACAAATTTAGCCTGAAATTTTCCAAACCAATTATTCTATGGGGCATTACTATTTTTTTAGGCACCGCCATTTTCTTTCAAACCATTTCGGTTTATCCAATGTATTTACACGACTATTATGGCATAGATACAGCGCTATTCGGCCGTTTAATGTTAATCAATATTTTTATGGTATTAGCCTTTCAATTCGTGGCACCATTGGTCGAGCGTAAATTAGGCATTCATTTCATTTCCGCCTTAGGCATGGGAATAATGAGCGTAGGAATCGGCATGGTATTATTTCATTCTTTTAGCATCGTTATTTTATCTTTTGTTATATGGTCTATCGGGGAAATCTTTTATTTAGGCATGATAACTGTTTATATTAAAATGTTTTCGATAAATGACCCGCAAAAAAGTTTAATCTATTCAAGTTATTATTTTTTCTTATTTTATTTAGGAAAAACACTAGGTCCTATTTTAGGAAGTTTGGCATATGTTCATTTACAAGACAAAAACATCGCGTTAATTGTAATTATTATTATAGGATTATTGGGCATGCTGCCATTTTTGTGGTTACGAGATACTTGAACGAAGCGTCCCTCCCTTTGAAAAAGGGAGGCTAGGAGGGATTTCTTGCAAGTTATTCCCAAGCATTAAGAAATCTCCCCTAACCCCTCTTTTCCAAAGAGGGGAACAATACATTAATCAACACTTTTCAACTCATTCGCCGCTTTATCATCCTGAATTTTTTTATAGACTTCCTCCCGATGCAGGCTCACTCCCGCAGGCGCATTTACTCCAATTTTAGCTTGCTTACCCGTAATGCCTAAAATAGTAAAAGTAATATTGTCATTGGCAATAATGGTTTCTCCAATTCGACGTGTTAGTACTAGCATTTCACACCTTCCTGATCATCACTGATGGTTAAAGTAATTGATTCGTGTAAACTCAATAACCGCGCTCCGATTTTAAAATTAAGCAAACTGACATCACTATCCAGTAAGCGAATAAATACATCTTTATCAGCGCTTATTTCTCCACATAAGCTAGTTAAGGTAAAGCGACCTGAACTTAGCACTTCAAACAAGACGGATAACCATGGCACATTGGCATTCAACACTTCATTACCAAGTTGGCAGTGGGGAGTTGTGACATCCGAATTGAATTCGGGATGGGGTTTGGCGAGTTCTTGGGCTTGGTCGTATATAACAGTGCCTTTCATTTTATCGATTTGTTTACTCATCATTCATCTCCTTAAAATTTTGTGAAAATTGACCTTTTTACTTAATGCCTATGCAATATAAACAATAAATGTGCTAAAATAACCATTGATGAAACCGCACATCTATTTACTATAGATTATAGTAAATATTACAGATGTCAAGACTATTTTACTTAAATATAGCCTAAATGGACAAAATAAATACAGAAAATTCTCATAACCCATCAATTAACCTTATGAATAAGGGCGAACGGGTAAAACTTGTTCGCAATATGGCGAATTTAAGCCGTGAAAAACTCTCTGAAAACAGTAAAATTAATATTCATACTTTAAATGGCTGGGAAAATAATCGCTTTGGCGGATTATCACGCATAGGTGCCAAGCGTTTGATGGAGCGAGTAGCGCAAGAAGGCGTGCAGTGTACTGCTGAATGGTTATTATTTGGCATTGGCTCGGGTCCTATTGCAGTGACAGACTACAAAAAAGCTCAACTTGACGCTGAAAAAGATGAGGTGAAAATTTCAAAAACGCCTCAAGAAAATAAACAAATTGCCGAAGAATTATTATTGTTTAGAGAGCACTGTAAAGAAGCAGCTGATTTGATTGTGGAAGACGATAGCATGTTACCACACTATCAACTTGGCGATTATGTAGCCGGACGTAAGCGCTATAAGAAACAAATTGCTCGCGTTGTAGGTTTAGACTGTATTGTACAAGTGAAAGAAGGCACTATTTTATTGCGTACATTAAGACAAGGTACGATCGAAGGAAAATATCATTTAGTATCAACTAACTCTGCCACCCAATCAAAAGATGCTGTATTGTTTGATGTGGAATTAATAAGCGCAGCGCCTATTATTTGGCATCGGAAAAAAGATGTAGTGTAATTTTTGGATACCAGCCTTCGCTGGCATGACAACGTTAAATTTAAAAATTAAATTACCAAACTATGTAAATAATTTTTATAAGATACTATCTTTTCCATATCTAAATAATCTTTCATATTTCCTTCTATTACTGCATAATAATAACCTTCATTACTGGATAGAGGTTTCGCTTCATATAAACAACTTTCCCATTTATCAACGGGGGTATCAAAATCTTGCTCTGTCAGAAAAAATGGTAGTTTTTCACGTTTTTTCAAAGCATTAGCAATGCTCGCGGGAGCCTGGTTACCCTTAGCTATAGCAAGATTTTTTTCCAATTCATCAACTGATTTTACAATTAGCCAGGTAGGGCTAGCGGTGCTATCTAGTAATAAAAAACTTCCAGTTGCGTCCAGCAAATAATATTCGACTATTTTTTTCTGTTGAACTAAACCATTAAAAAAATTCATAAAATTTGGATTGAGTAATAAGGTTTGTTTATCACTTGCTAACGAATGAATAACCGGTTGTGAAATGCGATGAAATGCTTGGCCTTGTAATTGATAAATAGCAGCGTTAATATCCGCTAACATGGTGGGCGTATTTTTAACAATAAATTTGTCAATAATACCTTCATTAAAAGCATTTACAGCAGTCGTATGCGTAGCCTCACCTGTCAGCATAATCTTTTTAATAAAAGTATTTTGTTGCACTAATTGCGTACAAAATTCAATACCATTCATGCCTGGCATATTATAATCGACCATTACAAGACTAATATATTCAAATCGATTGGCATTATAAACATTATGAAAAATACTGGAAATATTGGTATTGACTAACTTGTCTAATGGCTGAGTATTGGCCAAATCATCATGGGCTTTAGGCGTGCTGGTAAAAGTCTGGCTTAAGCTATTTAGTAAAGTAGCCTTTTGCAGTAAAGTTAAGGCTGTTTCTGGTTGAGTAGTTTGTATAAAGCTTAATTGCTTATCTAAGCCAACGCTGAGATTCGCTAAGAAAATTTGATTATCATCGACCAATAACACAGTGGTTGGAAAATAACAACATGATAATTCTTGTAAGTTCATGATCACTCCTTAAAGGGAAACTTTAACACAAATTGAATTTGATTGTTATCTGAATTATGGTAAATAATAGCACATTTTAAAGCTTGCATAGCTCGTTGGCAAAATGCAAATTCCGAGCTAGTGTCAATATAGTTGGCAATCGCTGGGTTTGAGGTATTGATCAATGTAAAATTGACAGTATTAACCAATTCTTCTGTGTTTATAGTTATTTCAGCCTGTATAGAAGGATTCGCTATAATTAAATCACACAGTAAATTAATAAGATTTAATAATACATGCTCAATCAGCATGGCATTCCCATAATATAAAAAATCGTCATGTTTATTTTTCAAAATAAGACGATCTTGCTGCCCTTTTGAACGATAAGGATAGTTTGACATGGCATGCGCAAGTGTCGCTTTAAAAGAGTGCATACCCAAATCAGTTAAATACTGGGCTAAATCAGCATGATGCATGACGATCATATTTAAATAGCAACTCATGAAATTCAAATCATCTTGGATATTTTTCGTGGCAGAATCAAGTGATTGTAAATGCCGTGGCTGAATCTCAGACACTGGCAAATGATGTTGCTCAGCAAGACGATAGCCTTCAAGTAATTGTGGTAAAAATTCATTCAGTGCGCTGACAGCGGATTTAATAGACGATAAAGGTGTGCGTAATTCATGCAATATAGCCGAGCTTAATTCTTTGGGAGAAACAGCTTGTTTGGTCGAACGTTTAAAAAAATGCGACATAATAATATCCTAAAAAGGGGCATCTTTACCGACAACTTCTTTAATCCATGGCATCACCGGAAAATCATGCTTGTTAAAGCCCGTGGCTAAATAAATAATGGTAAAGCCCTCGTCAAACAAAGTTTTTGCTAACTCTTCACCTTTTACTCCTTGTCCCAATTCAGAATCAATATATAAAGGCGTCGTTAAAGGGTAATAATGCCGAACAGCCATAAATTCACTGACCTTATTAAAGGTAGCAATTTGTTTACCAACCCGACTCGCATGATGATACCAACTGTCGGTTAATATTTCGCTGTCATCAATTAAAATTAAATCGGGCCTTAAACACATGACGTTAATGGGAATGTGGACAGCAAAACCTTTTGGAATAATTTTGACACCTAAAGCGCGAGCAGCTGTTTTAACCGGTAAGTCATCATAACGACTCGTCACTAACGCTGCTTGTTCAGAAATATTTAATTCTTTTATTACATCTAAACCCGTTAAGCTGTGGCCTATTAGTTCGTAATCAATTAAAAAGTGCGTGTTATCTACGCCATATTCATTGCAATAATTTAATAATTCAATAGGGCTACGGAAATGCTTAACCGTGATATTTTTATAACCCCATAAGGCGTCTTTAAAACGACGTTGCCAAATTTCATGAATGAGCTCATCGTCATCCAACACTAAAATAGTGCTATTTTCCAAAACGGTTAATTTGGAGAAAAACCAATCAGCGGGTTGGCTTAAAGGCAACGATATTTCAAACGTGGTGCCAACACCCACTTTAGAGTCAATATGATATTCACCCTCCCAAGCTTTAATGCACGCAACCGTATAAGACAACCCTAAACCATGACCATCTTCTTTACCTACACTGAGGCCATTGATGATTTGCGGCAGCAAATCTTCAGAAATACCACAACCATTATCAATCACCTCAATATCCAATGAACCAAAGCGTTTTCGTAAGGCTACTCTAATATTACCCGTATTATGCAAAGCTTCAACTGAATTATTAATTAAGTTAGACAAGGCCCGTTTAAATTCGATGGCATTCACTTTCGCAAACGCCGCTTGTGCCACTGTTTCAATATCCAAGATAAACTCAATCGCTTTATCCGCATATTGAGCACGTTTTTCTGAAACAATGCTATCGAGTAAGCTCACAATATGCTCTGGACTGACTTTATCACTTTCAACACTAGCATTAGGCGTTTTATATTTTGTTAATAAATTATTAGCGATATCATTGATTCGATTAATGGTATTACGGATCGTATTGCGTTGCGCTTCTGGAATAGAAGCTAATTCTTTTACTGTCATACTGTTTAACGCAGCTAATGGAGAACGAATATCATGGGCAACTTGGGCAGAGATTTGACCAAGGGCTATCTGCTTTGTGTATTCTTCACGTTTTTTGTATTCAATTTGTAGATTTTCTAAAAGCTTTTCAAATATAATTTTAATTTGAAATATTTCTAAAGGTATAAAGTTATTATTTTCAATAAGAGGATGTGTTTTTACCAATGGCTTGTTAAAATTTTCTAAAATTTGATTTTTAAGTAATATAAGTGGGTTTAAAATTTTTCTATGAATAATAAGTCGGATTAGAAAAGCAATTCCAGTTAATAAAATAATAGATAGAACTATAAAATATATAAATAACTTCGGTGTAAAAATTAACAACCTTGAACTATAAAGACTAATCAACAATTCTTGTGGGATTTTTTTTGTATTATCAGAAAGATTATTATCATCACCAAGTATCACTGAACAAAATACTGTATATTTTTTTTCTAGGTAATCTACCTTTTTCCCACTAAGAGCCTCGCAACTAACATTGCTTGAGTTTGAAATCGAATTTAACAAACTTTTAAAAACATCAAACTCATTATAATCTGAAAGAATAATATTTCCATTTGAATCAATCACACCAAAAATATTATCATCCTTTGACACTAACCCTAATAAATGCTCAACAGTTACAGTATCCGAAAGTATTATAGATGGTTTTATTAAAGTCGAAATAGTATCATGTATGAGTATTTGATTTTTCAATTGCTCCCATTGAAAACTTACATAATATAAATAGGTTGCCATTAGTAAAATTATTACAAATACAGTTAAAGTAGCAGTTAATAAAGCGTTAACTACAATTTTAGCAACAGATACAGATGTTGAATTGTTTTTCACATTTATTTACCTTATTCTCGGTATACTTGGCCTAAATAATAATCATTTATTGGACCCTTACCAATATTTGGTGTAATCAAATCTTTCTTAATATACACTTGACGATAAGGAATCGTTAAAATAGGATAAATTACACATTCACTTTCTATTTCATTGATAATAGAACGATATTCTTGAAACCTTAAATTTGGATCAAATATTGATTGGCTATTTTTAATTGATTTAATAACTTTTTGGTTAGAAAACCCTGTAAAATTAGCATCTATATTTGAAAACGGATCTAACATATCATAAGCATCAAATGTATTTGATTTTAATCCAACTATAAAAACGTCACAGCCTGAGTTTAATAATCTCTCTCCAAAATGACTTGTATCTTTTATTTTAATAACTTTTTGATTCGGATAAATATTTTTTGTCATATTTAAATATTCATTCAAGTAATCTTGAGGGATAGAAACTGATAAGTATGCCAAACAAAAAGAATTGAGTTGCGGTAAGGCATTTGTAAAATATTCATCTTTTATTGACTGAAAAACAGTGTCATTTGATTTATAACCAAATATACCCTGTGGAAGTAAATCATCCGCTTTTCTAGCTATATCACCATACTCACCAAGTACCTTTTTAGTGTCGAGTTTTGAAATAAAACTACATCTATTATTGCGGTCACGCCAAATACCATGTTGCGAGTTTAATCCAAGAAAAACCTGGTATGGGTCAAAAAGATTTACTATTCGATAATCATTTAGCGCCTTTGCAGAACCTACCAGGTGCAAATCGCTGATATCATAGGAACCAAGTTGGTTAGCTAGTAATTGATTATCCTTCATCAAGAAAAACTCTATATTATATCCATTTTTTAATGATTTTAGGATAATTTTATTAGCAGTATTCTGTATAACCTTATATCCCCCACAACCAACAGGATAATTCCATAACTCTGAGTTTTGAGCCGCTTTAGCAATAAAATCTTTTTTAAAAATAGCATAATTCGAGCTCGACAAAACACTTAAAAATTGCGGGTAACTTCCAGTTAAATCAATTAAAATATTTTTGTCATTTAGCTCTTTTATATCTTTTATCCATAAAAAAACACTTCTTAAAACATGTCGTCCGCTTTTTATATTGTTTAAGCTTGCAATAACATCAGACGCTGTAACTGGACTTCCATCATTGAATCGAACATCATCACGAATTGTAATTTGTAACTGAGTTGAATTTATAAATTTAATTGATTTAGCTGCTTCCATTATAATATTAGAACTGCTAGATCTAGTTAACTGACAATCAATTTGTCTTGCAACCCATAAACTTGATGTATCTTGTACACTTGTTGGATTCAATGAAATGCTAGAGGCATGAAGAGGAATTTTTAATACCTCTTCCTGAGCTGCAAAAATCAACTGAGAAAAAATTAATAACCAAGTTGAAATTACTAATTTTAATATTTTCTCCATGAGATTCCTTCTTTAATAATTTTTGCTGGATTTCCAGCTACAATACAATTTGCTGGCACATCTTTATAAACACAAGCATATGCACCAACAATTGACCCTCTTCCTATTTTTACACCTTTCATAATCATTGCACGGAAACCAATCCAAACATCACTTTCAATAGTGATTTGTTCACCAGAACCACCATAAGTATTTTCTTCATCATTTTCAGGATTAGTTGAATTAAAAATAGGATGTCCATCGTAATCCATAATTATTGCCTCGCGCGCTATTAAAACATTTCTGCCAATATTTAGCCCACAACGTGTATTTAATACTACTCCATTGCCAATAGTGGTTCCAGCTCCAATGTACATTTCTTTTTCGGGCCATATGCTTACATAAGAACCTATACAAATTTTACTATTAGGTTCAAAAATAAGTTTTGACTTTTTCATTAACCGAATGCGAGTTTCTCTATATTCAGAATGATTTGTAAAACGAGGGTGGTTTCTCATAGCTATGAATGTTGCTTCGGGATATCGAGCATTAACCGGATATTTATCAATCGGTAAATCAGGCGGGGTTGCTAATAAAATGGCACTTCCTGGTTCTTGATGAAAATCTACTCGTGGACCTACTATTAATTCCCTATTTTTATTCTCAAGTTTCACCCTTCCTAATAGTTTATACATACGGCCACGCCAAAGTCCGATATAACTTGCGAAATTATATTTCATATTAAGCATTTTAGTAAAAATCATGTCTTGAAAAAGATAATTTCTAATAATATGCAATTTATTAACCAAGTGAAACATTTTTTATCTCCTTTAAGCTTAATGACTTGATACAAAATAAATTTAACACAACTTGGGCTAAACAATTTAGAACAATAACTAACCCAATTGTCAAAGGAGTTGCCAAATGAAAGATTAGTAAAATTTGTGTACAACCTAGCATTATGATAAGTTGAGTAATGAAAAAATTTCTAGTTATTAGATAGTTTGCTTTTCTAGCTCGAATTGGGACTGTTAAAGCATTTCCAATTTGGCCAATCATGCAGGCAAAGAAATAAACAGGAATATATGATGCCTGATCTATCGGAGCAATATAATTATAAACTAATTTTAGTATAAGCTGATAAAACAATATGCCTATAATTAGCAAGCAAAATGTTGGTAACAATCCAGTATAAAATAATTCTCTCCACCATTGAGGTATTTCGTTTAGTTTCTCTTTTTTTTGTTGAGAGAAATATTCTGAAGCATCTCTTACCGAAATTTGCATCGCGGCCAACAAAGGTAAACAGAAAATGTAAGAAAGGTGAAATGTTAGCTGATAAGTCGCTAAAAAACCAGGACTAGATATAATCATAACTAATTGATAAGCAAAAATGAAAGGTATAAAACCACGTATAAAATAAACCCCTGTTTCACTTAGCCAAACTGAACTAATTTCTTGAAAATAAATTTTATTCCATCCATTAACTTTTTTAACAACTAAATAAGTTGCAATTAAACATGCAAGTGATAAAAATAATGTAGTAGATAATCCAATAATAATCATAGGATAAAAAATGGTTTGGGGCGTTATTATATTATTTGAGAAAACGACATGAATGGCATAAGCATCTATAACTATATTAGCTATTACTAAAACAGCCGAGATAATCATACTTTTTCTTTGCTGATTAGATGCAGTAAGCATACCATCTAAACTACCATAAAGTGCTTGTAAAACCATATTAATTAAACCAATGCATAAATACACACTACCAATATGGATATAAAAACTATTAACTTTATAACTAGTTATTATCTGTTTAGCAAAAATTGCAGCTGGCATTCCAATAACTATACAAAAGCCAGCAGTTAATAATAAATGTCTAATTAATATAGAGCCTTGTTTTTCAAGGCATTCCTTTCTACGCCAAAAAATTAAGCAACTAGTTGCTGTAGCTATGCCTATAAGTTGGCCAAAAGCAACAAAATTATATTGAATACTATGAATTATAAGAGCTTGTTGACCCAGTGAAGTTATATATCTACTGTCAACAATTTGGTAAAGACGTTGCAATACTTGCGAAATCATTAAAGGTAAAATTGCTATGACACATGCTTTTATATTATTCGGCGGGGATATCCATTGAATTAATTTCATAACTATACCTTTAAGAACGCAATAAATTCATATTTCACTATGGTATATAGTGAAATATATAATGTCAACTATTTTTTACTACGATCTTAAATATTCAAGAAATAAATGCACTAATAAAAAAAATATTCGTATTTGCTATTTATAATTTTTTGGAATTACATTATTTCATCTCTATTCAAAATCTTCCTTAAACTCTAACAAACTTCGTTTACTTTAACAACCCGCATAAGATTTATAAACTGTCCAGAAAATTGAAAGAAGAGTAGCATCATCAAATAATGCCCCAAGAAAAATATCCCAGTGGCAAAGTGTGTTAAAGTCATTAAACCACATATAAAAAATGAAAAAATATAATTTGATAATTAGCTTATCCCAATAAAGGAAATCAGATGTCGAATATAAATCAAACAAAACATACTAATTTATTAACTTTTTTCTCAATTACTTTATTTTATTTTTTTGAAGTTGGGCAAATTAGCTATTTTAATGTGTTAGCGCCTTATTTTTTATCTCATGGTGTTTATAATGAGCCTCAAATTGCTGGTTTATCTTCAGCTTACTATTATGGAAATGTTTTGGGATTATTACCCGTAGGATACGCTCTTGATCATTTCCCATTACGGAAAACTCTACTTTGGGCGATATTAGGTTCAGTTATAGGTGCTTTCTTATTAGCCGTAGGACATAATTATTCAATAGAATGGATTGCACGTTTTTTATGTGGTTTTTTTGGTGGAGCATTTTCATTTGTCGGTGGAATTCGAGTTTTGGTCAATCTTTTTTCTCATCGCTTCACATTCTTTATTGGTTTATTCCTTGCAGCTGGTATGTTAGGTGCTTTGGTGTGTCAATATCCTCTTTTATTTGCTGTTGAACATATCGGAACTCAAGGGGCAATGGCGATAATGGTTATCTTTGGTATTTTAGTAGGCGCTATTAATTTATTATGGCTACATCCAGCTGTTAAAACTGAACATGCTAATAATACCAATCAATATCCTGGTAGTTTCCTGCAAATGTGTGGAGAAATTTTAAAAAATTATCGCAACTGGTGCGATTGCATTATGGTAATTTTATTAGATACGCCAGTCAGTATTATTGGTACACTTTGGGGAGTTGTATTATTAACTAGTCTGTATCATTTCTCCGAGGGCATCAGTGCTGCAATTGTAATGAGCATGTTTGTAGGTTTAATGATTGGCTCTCCATTATGGGGTGCGTTGGCAGATCGTTATCCTACTTGGATGATTATATTGGGCGCACTTGTGAGTTTGTTGATTGTTATTGCCATGTTATTAGCTCCTCATACTAATGCTTTAGTGGTTGCTTGTCTGTTATTTTTTCTCGGACTATTTAGTAGCTGCCAAACTATAGGGTTTACTTGGTTGACTATGAATATGCGACCAGAGCTAATAGGCAGGAATAGTGCTTTCAATTCTATGATATTAATGGGTGCTGGTGGATGGTTTAAGCAAGTAGGCGCGATGCTACTTGCGCGACGCCATTATTGGTTAGTGCTTCATCTGCAAGTAACTTATTAGTATTTATTGCTATAGCAATGTTAGTAGCAGCAATTTATGTGAGCATACGTAAAAAAATATTTACCTTTAGAGAAAATGAACTCTAGTTTTTAAATTTCCCTTAATCTCTAATAAGCTCAATTTAATTATGAACAATGAAAAATCTGATTATCCATAGTTGCCACATCGGAGGCTAAAGTAATATTAGGGTTATTATAATAAAGATTAATAAAGGTTACATTTCCTGTTGCTGATACTACATTCCGATAATTAAGGATAGAACCAAACCCTGCGCCTTTGGCTGCGCGCGAAGCGATCATATCGGCATTCATATCAGCCACGGTGGTGGGACAACCGGGTGGATATAAAGCCATCACCGGACACCACGCCGGGCCCGCACCCGCTTGAGCAATGCGTGGCAATGATAAATTAGTGACAGCCACATGCGGCAGCGCAGGACACACGACTTGCGGGCCGGTGGTCATGAGGGCAGTCGTGCCCGTTGAACTAGTGCCTGTTGAGGTGGTAGCGGTTGTACCTGTCGTAGGCTTAGCGGTAGACATTAAGGCTTGTAAAAAGGTAGTCCCCGGACGAATAGTGCCACTGGAACCCGTAGAACCGCTCGAGCCAATTGAACCTGAGGAACCTCCTGAACCGCTTGAACCGGTCGATCTGTCTGAACCCATCGATCCGCTTGAACCTGAGGAACCTCTTGAACCGCTTGAACCAGTCGACCCGTCTGACCCTATTGATCCGCTTGAACCTGAGGAACCTCTTGAACCACTGGAACCAGTCGACCCGTCTGACCCTATTGATCCGCTTGAACCTGAGGAACCTCTTGAACCACTTGAACCAGTCGACCCGTCTGACCCTATCGATCCACTTGAACCGGTGGATTTAGTAGAACCACTGCTACCTGAACTAAGTGGTGGAAATTCTGTGATAGAACTAATATTGGGTGCAGTTGTCGGCGTCGTAGTCGGTGAAGCAGGGGCATCTGTAGTGCCCCCTCCTGATGCATCGGTTGTAGCCGCCCCACTCGTGCCAACCGTAGTGGCATTAAATAAAGCCGCGGTGGTTCTTACCGTAGTACTGATTTGATATGCGGCTGTTAAGACTCCATGTGCAGATGTCAATGCTGCTTCTGCTGTGGCTTTTTGTTCTGCCGTGGTTGCGACGCTTGCTGCGCGAGTGGAAGCGATCACGGCTAAACGTCCTGAAGTCACTGCGGCATCCGAACTCGCGACGGCTTCAGTCAGTGAAGTTGCCGCTGCAATTGGGTTATCACTGGTAGCCAATGCTTTAGCAGTGGAGGCTGCTGCACTCGTGACCGCGGCAGCTGAGCTAACAGTATAACTTAAGCCTTCTGTCGTGCTAGCCGTTACATCTAATTCTTCTGCTGTGCTTGAACCACTGACAGATAAACTCGTGGCAATCTTTCCGGCAGACGTGGCTGCTGTTGCTGCTTGAGTACTTGCACTCGTTAACTCAGCCATAGTAGATTGTCCCGCACTACCTGCTGGATAACCTGCCGCACTACTTGTCATACTCGCCGTGCTGGTAGCATTGGCGGCGACCACACTTGCGGTGGTGCTCACTAATTTTAACGCACCGGTACTCGCGTGTGCTGAAGTTGCCACTCCACTCGCTACCATAGCCGTGGTATTCGTTAAGGCCTGATCAGTCGTCACTTCGATAGAGGTAGTGCCTGAGCTGCCACTGCTACCTGAACTACCACTACTACCGGTCGTACTCTTCCAGATAGCCACACCACTGCTGAGCGAATTATTGGCTGACAAGCTCAAACCGACGGTGGTACCAGCTGCTGCCACACCTTCGGTCATTAAACCGACTAATGTAGGCACATCTGTGGTGCCAGTAGCTGCATCCATCTTTGCAGCCACGCTAGTGGCAGCGGGAGCGATGTCACTGGTAGCGGCTTGTGCTTCGCTAGTCGCATCAAGCGCAACTCCTGCACTGGAGGCAACTGCTGCAGTTCGTGCATCCCCTGTACTACCAAATGTTGCTGTCATATTGCGTGCCATGGTGGTACTGACAACTGCTGTTTGTGTTGCCTGACTCGTCTGGTTAGCACTCAGTAGAATGCCACCGGTAAACACCGGCATTTCACTGGTCGCACTGGCACCCGTGCTCGTGGTTAATGGCACTACTTTACCGCTGGTTAAGTCGAGCGCTACTTGCGCACCGCTGCTGATTTCTGTTGCGTTAGTTAAGGCATCGGTGGAAACCTTGATAACTTCTGGATTACCCGTGGTTTTTGCAGCTGAAACGCCGGCTTCTGCGCTGGTGACTGCACCTGTCGAAACGTTTACCGCGACTTCTGCCATCCTGGTCGTTTCTGGTGAAATCGGTGTGCCAGAACTAATATTGCTATAAGCCGTTACGAAGACACTACCAGTCAATACCGCCGCTTCCGTGCTGTTATGAGCAGAACTCGTGGCCAATGCCATCGCCGCGACGGTGGTTGAGGCCAACCGTAAACCCGCGGTGCTACCTGAACTACCGGATGTACCTGAACTGCCCGAACTGCCTGAGCTAGCGCTGCGCGCAATGCTGGTGGTATGTTGCCCAGCTGTACTCGCGATGCGTGCGGCACTGGTGGCAACACGTCCGGAAGTGCGTGCCACACCCGCCGCTTTGCTAGTGGCTAATTGACTATTACTCCCCGTGGGAAATACAGCACTGGTGGCGTTTAAATTAGCCGCGGTTGAATTAGAGTTGGCGGCCACACTGGTGGCTGCATCGCTCGTGGCTTCTGCAGCACCGGTGACTGTTACAGCTGCAGTACTCACTGCGCCCGTTACCATAGCACTGGTATCTGCTAAATGTTCATCTGCTGGGGTGGAAGTGGTTCCACTACCATTGCTTGTTAAGCCGGTCGCATTCGCTGTGCCAGTCGCGTTCGATAAAGAAGTTACAGCACTGCCAGCCGAACTCACAGCACTCACGGCACCACTGCTCGCAGTATTAGCGGTAGTAACTTTTTCACTGGTACTCGCATTTGGCTCGGCAGTGCTCAGCGTCGTTGAAACGCTTTTAGCAGAAGTCACGACATCCGTTGAAGCCGCACGCGCGTCACTCGTGTTAGTTAATACACTCGCAGTGCTAGGAGATGCTGTCGCACTGACAGCGCCACTACTCGCTTCAGATCTGACAATAGCACTGCTGGTTTGATCGGCAGAGCTTACAATGCTCGCACTGGTGCTGGCTAAATTTCCTGTGCTTATTGCTGTACCGCTGGTTCCACCTAATGCAGTAGTTAAAGCATTATTAGCCTCGGTGCTGGCAGCCCGTGCAGCAGCCAATGCCGTGCTAGCTGCTCTGATGGCGGCTGGATTGCCTGTACTTTGTGCTCGGCTTAAAGCTGCTTCGGCTGTCGATACTGCAATACCTGCACTCGTTACTGCCGCTCTACCACTACTAATTGCACTTGATGAAATAGGTGCACCTGAACTGGCGCTGGCTTCGATCGAGGCAAGTGTACTGGCTGTTGCTTTTAATGAACTCGTGGCGGCGGCGGCCGAGCTTGTCACTAATGACATTGCTTCTACGGTGGTGGCTGCATCCACTAATTCTCCGCTGGTTAAAGCCCCTGAACTGGCTGCACTGCCGGCAAAACTCGATACACTGGCGGCACTGCTGGCCGCTTGACTTGCCATGCCTGCGGTGTTCGCAACTCGCGACAGAGCCGCCTGACCACTGCTACCCACGGGATAAGTAGCACTCGTTGCTCTTAATTCACTTGCGGTTGTACCAGCTTCACTTGCTACACTGGTGGCAGCTGCTGAGGTGGTGGTTGCTGCCGTATCTGTGAGCGCTGGTGCCATAGGACTACCAGTACTCGCTGCCGTAACCGCTGCACTACTTGCGGTACTCGCGGCTGTAATTTTTGCACCTGTGCCGGCTGAACTCGTGCCCCCGGAATTTGGCACCGCTCCACCCGTAGTACCATTACTTACTGCAGTATAATTTGCCCGCGCCGTACTGCTGGCATTTAAAGATAAATCAAGCGTTGCTCGCGCGGTAGCAATTAATTGCGGACTACCGGTACTTTCTGCGTTCGTCAATGCGGCTTTGCCAGTTGATACTGCAGTGCCACTGCTATCAACGGCTGCTTTTGCAGTGGTGAGATTACCCGTACGCACTGATTCTGCGGTTAAACTGGCACTGGCATTACTGGCAGCCACAGAAGTCGTTATATTATGAAGCACGATAGTCGCATTGAGGGTCGCATTCAAACCAGGCGCTTGATATGCTACACCACTCGTTATCATGCTGAGTAAAATGCCGGTACTCGATCCAGGTGGTACAAAACCACCGGTGCCACTACTATTCATACCGGTCTCATTCATCGCACCTGCTGCACTGGTGGCACCACTAAAAAGACTTGCTAGAGTACTATAAATTGTACCGGCAAATTGCGTTAAGCCAGCTCCTATATCTGCCGCTGTGGAAGCAATATTACTCGCTGTTGCGGCAATGCTGCCGGCACTGGTTAAGTTGGCATTCGTTTCACCCGTAGTGCCTCTGGCCGTAGCATAAATAGCTGAGGCATTATGTGTAGCATCGCTAGCAGTATTATTTGCCGTGGTGGTGACAACACTTGCTGCCGTGGTGGTAGAACCCGCGGCTCTCGTCATCGCGCTAGCACTGGAAACCGCGGCAGCGGGATGAGTGCCACTGGTTTGATTAGTCGCGGCAGTCAGATCGCTTGCAGCTGTACTGATAGCTTGTTCTGGATTGCTCGTCGTGTCTGAAGGCGGCGGCATATATCCACCGGTGCTGCTTGCGCTTGTAGCTGAAGGTATGAATCCGCCAGTGGTGCCAATTAATCCAGTAATGCCTGATAATTGCTGACCCGTCACTCCCATAGCGGTAAAAGCACTTGATAAAGCATATAAATTTTCAGCTGTTGTTGCATTGGAATTTAGCAAATCACTGGTTGTGCTCAGGAGATATAACAGAGTAGTACCCGCAGACATGGCACCCTCGGCA
>Ga0207024_10125_pt1 | contig 23072 bp, 31 predicted proteins | sample Alteio_BWMinCont_44_FD_153470 | JGI IMG/M metagenome (GOLD analysis project Ga0207024, IMG submission 153470) | Enriched cells from forest soil in Barre Woods Harvard Forest LTER site, Petersham, Massachusetts, United States -... | ecosystem: Environmental > Terrestrial > Soil > Temperate forest >...
AGCCGGCAGTTGGCCAAGCTCCTGAGCGGCGACGTTACGGTCAGATCCCAACCGGGCGTCGGAAGCATCTTCACACTGAAAATCGACGGCGGTCCCGCCGCTGGCGTGGAACGATTGGAGGGTTTGACCGAAGCAACCTTGCCCGCAACGTTGGAACAGAAAGCGGAAGCCCAAATTCATCTTCGCGGGCAGGTTCTTCTGGTGGAAGACGGAGCCGACAATCAGAGGCTGCTGCGGATGCAACTTAGCGACGCAGGAGCGTCGGTGACCAGTGCGCTGAACGGGCAGATCGCCGTCAACCTTGCGACCACACATACCTTCGATCTGATCCTGATGGACATGCAAATGCCCGTCATGGACGGCTATGCCGCCACCACAGAACTGCGCCGCCGAGGACTGACTTTACCAATCATCGCGCTGACGGCGTACGCCATGGCCGAAGACCGCGACAAATGCCTGACCGCCGGATGCAGCGGCTACCTGAGTAAACCAATTGACGAGGAGAAGCTTTTGAAAACTGTCAATGAGCACCTCGGAACAGACCATGCACCGGTGCCCAACGAAAGTGCCGAAGCAGGCGTTGTTGGATCATCGCCTCTGAGCAGCGACGCCAACGCTTCCAACAAAACGGATCCCAACACCATGAGGAGCAGCTATGCCGACAATCCGCGCATCATGGAGATTATCCCGGAATTCGTTGCTGGACTTCCTGGCGAGGTAGCCAAAATGACCGATCTTCTGGAACACAACGATCTGCCTGGGCTACAGATGCTCTCCCATCAGCTTCTCGGAACATGCGGCGGGTATGGCTTCGGGCCCGTTTCCGAGCCCGCCCGCACTGTCGAACAATCCATCAAAACAGGGCAGACCTTGGAATCCGTGACCCTAGCGGTCAAATCGCTGATTGAGGTGCTCCGTCGGATCGATGGATACGACGAACGGAAAGAATTCGTCGTCCTCGACGAGGAACTCGCGAAATAGCTCTTCACAAAGGAGTAGTCGAAACCGATGATCCATGATTTCTTGCTGCGTTTTTGCAGGCTCGGGTCGAAACAGCCGGAAGGAGCGCACAGCGTTAGGCGCGCCCGTAGGGGCAAGAAAATTCTCGGGGACGGCTGCGTTGTGCAAGATGTTTTATTTAGAGAAGACCTGGAAACCGCGCTTAGGACCGTTGATCTGTGGGCATGCCGTTCGATGGAGCCAGAGGCCCCGGCCGAGATTACTTGCTCAAAGTGCCGTTGGAACTGTGCGGTTCCTTCGAGGTGTCGAACCGTTCTTGATTTGTTGTTAGCGCCGTTCCTACTTCGTCCATTCCGCTGCCGTTCGTGCTGCAAACGATTCTATCGCTTATCAATTCGATAGTTGGGCGACTAGTCCGCGTGACAATTTACGGGATCGGCTCGCTATAGACGTCCGCCAGGCGCATATCGCGCTCGTGTAAAGCGTGCGGGAACTTCTGCTTGGATATTGTTAGCGGCACAAAAGGTCTCGTCGAGTTGCTAAGGTCCATCTCGGGTGACGGAACCATCCAAGACGGTGCAATCGGCGACCGGCACGGAGGTTAACATGGCCAGCATTTCCTTCGGACGCAGCTTTAGAAGGCGTCGGATTCTTCCACCATATTTGATCTTAGCCTTCCTGGAGCAAGCTGCCTCTCATGAGCAGCGACCGACGGTCCTACTTTCGGTCTCATGCCTACTGCCGATGTCCGTTGCTGCGACATTAGGGACTATGTATGTAGCGGCACCCTTCTGCATTGTAATACTGTTCGCGGTGTCCGCAGCTTTTTCTGCATCGCTTTGCTTGATCGGCTATGTCTACCGCGCCTTTGGAAGGAAAAAGGGAACCGACACTCAGTATGGGAAGGGAGGGCCACAAAGATTTAGCGAAATACCGAGCTTTTGCAGCGGGTCTGTGACGGACGGTGCCCACTACTGGCTCGCCCGCGATCTGATGAAGTGGCTGGGATATGAGACTTGGCAATCGTTACCGATCCAATCAGTAGGGCTGTTGCTACCTGCACCGTTCTGGGGATCTCGGTAGCTGAAAACTTTGCGCGGACCAAGAGAGAAATCGGCGGGGTGGAGTGCGATGATTACAGGCTATCAAGATTCGCTTGTTGCCTTACCGTACTCAGTGGGGATACGAAGAAGCCGAGTGTAGCGGCCGCCCAGGCATACTTTAATCTCATTAGGAGGGGCGCTGAAGAAACACTTTTCAGACATTGAGAATGTGGAACGTCAATGCTGTCTTATGCTTTGAACAGCTCCCGGAGGCACCATTACGATCACCGCTAAAAGCGCCCGTCGCTTGACGCCAAATCCTCATCCGCGCCGTTACTTAACCAGCCGCCACTACCGTCCGTCCTGGAGATAAAGAAGCTAGCCTTGCCTGCGCAAGGTGTGTGTGGCAGATCTCCGGTTCGGGGGGAGCGAGCATCCTACGGGGGCGCCGTAGGATGGTTGACTGCTCCTACCGTCGCGTCATCACTCCGCGAGATCGGTCATTAGCAACTGGCCTTCGCCGACCTCAGGTGCCGGGAGTGCCAAAGCGACTTTTGCAACTTGAATGAATTCGTCCGCTTCCGATAGGAGATCCCGGCACGTGGAACAGATCAGCAGATGTTCTTCCAGAGGTTTGCAATCCTTTTCGGATAGCGCCCCCATGGCATATTCTTCCCAAACGCCGTGTGGAAAATGACGATTAAAGCAAGGGTTCAACGACAAAAACCTTTCTCGGAGAGGAAGCTCAAAATGGCCCAAAACTATTTGACCTGTAATTTTGTCAGTGGTGTTAACCTGCAGTGATTCTCGAGAAAGGTGGGACCAGGATCTTGTGTCGGAGCTTCCGCTTCCCCAACGCGCCAAAGCGAGCCTTGGCGCGTGACTTGAGCAGGCGAAACTGGATCGCGGTTAGATGCATCTCCGCACAAATGTGCCGTTGCGTCTCCTCGTGAAGATAATAACGAGTGAGAATCTCTGTGTCGCGGTCCGGCAGTTGCGTCAGAGTCTCAAGCATCAGTCCCACTTTCTCGTGGAACGCTGTATGCTGTTCAGGGTTAAGCCGCCTGTCAGACACCCGCGTTGCTACGTCCAAATGCAGCTGATTCTTCCGGCCATGCACCCTCTGATCGATATGCGCTGCAAGCTGACGCCGCACAACCGTCCTCACAAAACCCATGAGTCGATCGGGCTCTCTCAAATCTCCACGCAGGATCGCTTGCACCACAATAAGAAAGGTATCGTGGACCTTGTCGTCAACGTCTTGTAGACCCAACTGCCGCCAAAAGTGGGAGCGAATGCCGCGCGCAAATAGCCGGTATAAATCTTCCATCCCGGCCTCGTCGCCATCTTGGATGCGCTTCACCAGTCCCGGCCAATCCTCGGCGCCGCTGCGGGCATCAACCTCGCCTGAGTCCGCCCGTTCAACAACCCGCGTAACAGTCTCGCTCGACTGCAACTCAAGTGCATTCGTGTCTTGGTCATTTGTGAACTCGGATTGTATTCGCAGGGAAGCAGCCATGGATGTCATCCTTTTTTTAACGGAACGTTCTTGAGCGCTCAGGACCGAGACACTGCTCACCAAGTGCGGCATTTGTTGCCCGCGCTTGACGGCCGAGAAGGCAGAGCAAACCTTGTCGATGATCTCTTTCATCCGACAGCGGCTTCCCGTGCCAACGGGTTGGTACACGGTCTTAGGCACACGTAGTACCAAACGGTCACCAAAGTAAGGTCAGCTCAGGCGCCTGACTGCAGCCGCAGAGCAGCCCACCCCAGGCGCGTTAAGAGGGAAGGGTGGAGGGGCGCCTCAAATGGCAGAAACGCAAGGGACTCCCGATTGCAGAAAAGAGCGGCTACCGACTGCTTTAAGTAGTTCAACGGCGGTTCAGCACGTGTTGGGAGAAGACGGAGTGTCTGTGACCCGTCCCGCATTTCTCTGCGTCTTTTAGCGCTTTTGTCACCCAAGTGGGTGAGAAATTAGCCGCGAGGGAAGGAAAACTAAAAGCATGTAGCGCTCGGAACTCCGAATTGTGGTTCGAATCCCCGCCGACGAGCCGTAACGTTTCAAGGAATGCCATCCCTATTCCGGCCAGCGCGGATCGGAATGAAGTTTTCAACGGACACAGCTTTGTGACCTATGAAGTGGCTTGGCGTTCGAGCAGCGAACGGCCAATACCCCGCCAGATGTTCGGCTTCACAAACGGGACGTCCTGTTATGTCTTTCCATCCGCCCGTGGCCAGCACGGCGAAAAACTGGAGCTGGATACGCTGGCCCCACGGCTTGGCCGAATCACTTACAGGCGCAGGAGCAAGACTTCTGTACCCTACAGCAACAGCTTTAGGGCAAAGGATTTACGGTCACTATAAAGAGAAGTGAATGTTGCTTTCAGCTTGGTCTCCGATACGGCCGTCCGAGGATGGACTCTAGGCTAATCGTCTAGTTTCACGCGCCCGCATGACCAAGGTGGCGCCGATCTCGCGAGAGACAGCGCCAACGGCGGGTTTTCGGGTCTATGAAAAAAGAAAAAGGAACCAAAGGCCGACAGTCTAACCGATCATTTTTCCAGGAGCGCTGCATGCCGACTCACGGGCCTCTAGTCCGAAATCCTCGTCCGCCGAGGCAGGTCTCTGCAGATTCGAAACTGCATCGGCCACCGAGTCAACAGACACGCCGTTCAAATCGGCAGGAAAGAGGCCTAGCGAACAAAGAGGCGATGCGGCCCTCGCCTATCGCGCCGCCCGTCCAAATCTCTTCAGATCGCGATCACTAAATCCACAACTGCTGAGCGTCTAAACTATCGATGGGAGCGCGTCCGCGACGTGCACACTCGTTTAACGCGGTGTCTCACGTTTGTAGGCACAAAGCCTCCCGGCCAACATTACTTCGGCAGTTGAGGGGTGAAGCAGTAGTGCAGTTTGGTTCTGGATCCGCCTCAATGGTTCTGGTTTTCGGGTTCCGGATCACCTTAGGCGAGCAAACCGCCATGCCTGAGGCATGGGGCTTCCCAGTCCGAGACACGATAACGGGCCAACATCAAGTCCACGACGTTTGGTTTGGCGGAGCGGAAGCAGCCTGGAGCGGACACAATCGGAACATAGTCTTTTGTAGCACAGCAAGAAAAGATTGCCCGGCTGCACGGAACCGTTCGATGTGGCAGCCGGCTCGAACCATGGCGCGATCCGCCTGTAAACGATGCGGCGCTGAAACGCATTGTATTCAAACGGCGTTCCCCGATTAATCCCTTAATCGGGGAGTGCGTCTGGGAAACCGAAACCAACTCCGAACGATGTGCAACTAAGCCTTCCGCACGAGTGGCGGCGACCGCTGAGAACCGATTCCAGGGAGAGAGAGGTTGCCCCCTCGGGTCTGTCGATTGGTCGGCAGAGGTATATACTCAAGAAACTCGGCTGGAGGCGTACTACGCCGGCGGTTTCGTTACAGTCCATCTTCCTTCTCAACGTGCTGAGGGTGAAGACCGCTGGGAGTCCTTCTCTCTTACGGCGCCCGGCTCTCCGATGATCTGGACCACCGGCCTCCCCCGCCGCATAACTGATGGTCCCTTTATCCGCTGAATGGAAAAATACTCTGGCGCAACAGATCCACTTTTCCGCGCACTAATCCGCCGTCCTCGATGACAATGCAGCGGGCGTGAATGTCGCCGACGAATCTCGCGCCGTTGCGGATGTAGATTTTTTCGGCCTCCTCGACGGTGCCCTGCAGTGAACCAAGCACGTCGATCCCACCGGCCTTGACGCTCGCGCCCACGTTTCCGTCGGGCGCGATCGTGAGAAGGCGGCCGGTCACGTCGATGGTGCCATTGACTTCACCCTCTATGATGAGAGGTTCGTCGCAGTAAATTTCACCCGTGACCGTGACGGACTTGGCGAGAACCGCCTGGGATTCCAGTATTTCTATTCCGAACGAAGTGGCGTCCGACATAATTGCTCTACCTTATTGGTCGCATAAAGATAGGATACGTTGTTGGGGCGGCTCAACCTAGAAGCTCCTTCGACTGGCGTTCTGCACGGTGCTCGGAGGTTGTTTTCGAGATGTGCATTCTGCCCCCCGGTCTGTCGTATACGTAATAGTCGACGTTTCTTCCACTACCAATCAGACCGAATTCGTCGCCACATGCAAAGTGATTTTGAGACCGTACTGTCGGCATGGAACAGCGAGGGCGGAGTACTTCGAAGAGATACGATTGGAGCGGATGTCCTAAATCGGTCGACTGTGCCGAGGCGGGAGTCGATTCCCGCCTTCGATTGGACGAAGCAGATTACATCCGACGAGGACTATCACAAGACAAAGGCGGTGGCTCCGGCAATGGCGGCAGTGCGGCAACAGTTCGGTCAGATGATGGCTACTAAGCCTGAATTCATCAACAGAGATTTTGAGCGCGCTGACGGTAGCTTCTAAAACCTTCAACGAAGGCCGCGAGTGAGCCAGAGTGATCGGCAACCGCCAGCTTAGTGCGGCACAATGGGAGCGGTGGTCCCAGCCATCAAGTGCTTCCTGCTTGACAATAATTCCCTGCTGGGCGGGGTCTGCGGTGCGGTTTTTTACTGTCGCACTTCTCTGGCTCGGGAAACTCTTCTCGCGGCCACGACTTCCCCTACTCTTCGACGGCGCTGATGATGGATATTTGTCCGAGTCTACCCATTATGAAAACAAGCACCTGGTCACTAGAAAGTACCTGCGTGGCAGCCTAACGAACCGAGGGTTGTCGAACGCGCAGGACTGCCGCATTTACGTCGCCTCTATCCAGCCCATTACAAACGGCAGCGTCGTGAAGGATCGGATTCACGACGCGCGGCATATTTCGTGGCCACCAAACAATACGTTCGAGGCCCGCGATATCCCTCGGGGCGTTGCGAGTTCGCCAACGTCGTGACATGAAGCAGGGGAACTTAGGCTGGACGTTTCAAATCCCGTCTCCGTACGGCCTCGAGGCCGGAGGTTCTCACTCACTCAGGAACGCTTCGTATCGGCGACACGGCAACCGTTGATAACGCAAGCCCCTTTCGATCCACATCCGAGCGTCCATCAAACTGGACAAGTCAGGGTTTGAGGCAAGTTTGGAGTAATCGTTCAGGGAGACTAACGGCCAGAAGTATTTGAAACGGTTGCTCCCCGGCATCGATTCGAACCACGATCCAGGGCTTCAGAAAAGGCTCGCACGATCAACCAGCAGGACCATTAGAGTAAAAACACGATCTGGAGTTAGAGGTGAAGGTTTCCGGGAAAGATCGGTCAAGCGTGGTGATATCATGAGAGTTTATCTCTTCCTAATCAACTAACAGTGGAACGTACCCACCGATAGGGCTTAGTTTTGTTCTGAACTGAGGCCCTGATGAGCCGAGCATGTCGGCTTGTAAGAAAACCAGAATGAACGAAGATCACTCGAAGAACTTGCAGCCGGAGACCTGGAGTTCCTGGCGTCGCTGAATTCATTGGAAACAGCCACGCAGCTGGTTAGCACAAAGGCCCCAGACATCGTAATCGTGGACCAAGGTTTCGGAATGCGAGCCGTGCTCGATTGGATCCAGCCCGGTACCGTCAAGATCCATCTAAGCATATCTTTCAAAAGACCGGCAATCGCGGACGCCACCGTTTAGGTATCAGTGGGCTAGTTTGAAAGTCTTCTGAATACCGCAGCGCAGAAAATATCGCCGAGTTGCCTCAGAATATACACAACAAAATGCGGCCAAGCAAAACAATTGAAACAATCGCAGCGTATCACGAGGCCGGGCACGCCGTGGTGGCCCACTTAGAACGAATCAAGATTAAGCAGGTAACCCTCATGCTTGATGTCGAACTGGGAATCCTCGGGTATACCCACACTGATGGCGCGCCGAAATGGGTTGGCCGCGACCCAAGCGACCGCGTACGTATGAATGTTGAGCGGTATATTGTAATGTGCTTCGCAGGAGAGCTTGCCGAAGCCCGCTTTCGTAGCGAGCATCCTAAGTGGGGCATGGAATCGGACGACGAACGCGCCCTCGAGATGTCGCTTCACATATGCGGCAATGAAGAGATCGCTAGAGCTTTTCGCCACTACTGCTGGTGTCTGTCTCGCGCGCTCGTGGCTCAACATTGGCGAGAGATAGAAGCCATGGCAACAGCACTCTTGGAGCGAAAAACCCTCAACGAATCAGACGTGAGCGAGATCATTGTTCCTGGCAGCGCTGCGTTGAAAGCGGGTTTGAGCGCGGTTTCGAAAGAGCTAAAGCGAAAGAAGGCTCAAAGATCCCCACGGCGTCAGAGCCGCCAGTAGCAGGACGGCTCTCGGCTTGTGACATTACCTCTTTTCCGTTGGAGAAACAGTTCAACAACGGCAAATAAGCGCGCATCATAATTACCATCGCAATAAAGGAAGATCCATGGGCTTGTGGCATATTTTTGACATTCAGACGTATTGTGCAAGTCTCCTGGAAGCTGCTGTTCCCGCAACATCGAACGTTTGGGCGCTCGCTCAAGTACGACGGATGGGAGCTGGTGAACCGCCCCTGGAAAGCTGACATGTACCGCGCCTGGAAGAAATCCATGCTCGCGGCTTCCGTGCCTTCGCGTTCTTTGCCGGTGAACTTCCGCGCATATGTTGCAGGCTTGCCGCAAGGATGTTGCGACGTCGATCACGTTAGTTTGCCTTTGTAAAGCGACGGAGCGTTAGCAGGCCCCGCCTGCTGGCCCACGAACGACGACAGGGCCCTAGCTAGTCTCCTGTCCCAGAAATAAGTAAACTAAGTCCTGGCGCGGTTCGTCTAAGATCTAGCGAGATCTTAGATGCGTACCGGGCGAACCAAGCAGCCATTAATACTGACTGAGGAAGAGCGCGAACGGCTCGAATCGCTGGCGCACCGTGCGCGGAGTCAAGCGTTGTTGGCGCGGCGAGCGCGGGTCGTACTGGCGTGTGCTGAAGGACTCGCCAATGATACGGTGGCTCGCAAGCTGCGGTGCTCGGTTGGCATGGTGGGCAGTGGCGCGCGCGGTTTCTTAAAGGCCGCCTGGAAGCGCTGTATGACGAGCCGAGGCCCGGAGCGCCGCGCACCGTCAGCGATGCCCAGGTAGAGCAGGTCGTGATTCAAACGTTGGAAAGCACGCCGCGCGGCGAGACCCACTGGTCCACGCGTGGATTGGCCGAGGCCACCGGACTGAGTCGGATGACGATCAGCCGGATCTGGCGCGCTTTCGGCTTACAACCACATCGCGCCGATACGTTCAAGCTGTCGCCAGATCCGCAGTTGGTCGATAAGGTACGCGATATCGTGGGTCTGTATATGAATCCACCCGATCATGCCTTGGTGCTGTACGTAGATGAGAAGAGCCAGATTCAGGCACTCGACCGTACGCAGCCGCTGTTGCCGATGGAGCCGGGTCAATTGGAGCGAGGCACGCACGATTACAAGCGCAATGGAACTACTTCGCTGTTTGCGGCACTGGAGTTGAAGACCAACCGGGTGATCGGCCAACTGCATCGTCGCCATCGCTCGGTGGAGTAGTTCCGCAAGTTCCTCGATACCATCGAATCGCAGGTGCCAGCCGGGCTGGATGTACACCTCATCGTTGACAACTACGCCACTCACAAAACCGCGATCATCCGGAAGTGGTTTGCAAGCGCCCCCACTTTCACGTTCACTTCACGCCTACCTATGGTTCGTGGATCAATCTGGTCGAACGTTGGGTTCGCCGAACTCACGAACAAGAGGATTCGCCGTGGCGTGTTTCGCAGTGTGAAGGAGTTATAGGCCGCTATCCGTCAATACACTGAGGTCCACAACGAAGATCCTGCGCCCTTTGTCTGGACCAGGACCGCAGACCAGATCCTGGCTAGCATTGCTCGCTACGCCCAACGCACCACCCGACTTATCTCACGAACCATTGGGACAGGAGACTAGCAGCGCGAGGTGAAACTGGCTGTTTTCACGCGGTGATGGAAGGCATTTGAGGCGCCTTGGTACGAGCCAGCGAGTCGCCGAATTTCCGGACCAGCGTCGCTGGCACGGATAAGAGGCGTGTGGAAGCGTTCACAGCCGAAATAATGGCTGGCAATACTCCTGCAAGGCCGCGCGGTGTGCCTTTTCCGAACAGTTTGCGCATCAACAACCCGAGATTGGCCGCACCCGAGTGCAGCACCAGGCGCTTGAGAATGTTTTCCGGCCTCGCAAATGTAGGCGACGCATCCCGCCCCGATCATACAAGTGTTGATTCCATCGTTCCAGCTTCTCGCCGCACTGCGGTAACAACCGGAGGCCTCGCTCTCCGCGAATGCGTCGCCGATTTGCATACACTGCTTGTTGTTCCCGCTCTTGATCGGGCCACCGCTGCCGGCCGCGATTCGGTTCCGAGCAGTACGTGCAGGCCCCACTCAGCCAATTTGCTCACCACCGCGCGGCTGTGATAGCCCTTGTCGGTGACCACTTCGCGTGGCCCGTCCGCGCTGACCTGCTTCACAACTTCGTCACTGTTGGTATCCGCCACCACACCGCTCATGCGCTCGCCTGCCTCCGCTACCGTCTCCTGAATCGTTGCGGTGTCTCCAACATCTGCGCCCTGCAGCGTGACAGCGACAATCGCTCCGGTTTCCATGTCCACCGCGTGTTCGGCCTTGTGAGCCAGATGCGTGCGCCCATCCTTCATCTTCGTGATGCGCGCGTCAGGATCGTGCGGATGCGTCCAATCGTCGTTCGATCCTTTCTTAGGACGCTTGCGATCCAGCTTGGCCAGCTGCTCTCGGGTGGGCGTTTCGATGCCGCTCTCTTTGGCCAGCCGAGTGAGAAACTCTTCGTACGGTTCGCCGGTGTCGCGCCGCACAATGGACCGCAGCGCTGCGTTGGCTTCCAGCGTGGTCGCGTCCACGCCGATCGTCGTCCCTTTCAACAGCTTCTTCTCGGCCAAAACCTGAAGCACCCACTGGAACACCGCCTGATGCGTCTCCACATCCATCAACCGCCTGGTTCGCGATATGGTCGAATGGTCCGGCACGCTTTCATCCAGTGCGATCCGCACGAACGATCGAATCGACAGACTGTCGCTGGCCCGCCACGCGATTCCTCGCTCCGAATCGATCCCTTCGAAGTAGCCTACCATCAGTAGACGGAAATAAATCCCCGGCGACAAGCCCGGCCGCCCCACTTCGCCGGCATAGAACTCTTCACAGATCGTTTCGACGTACTCATCGAACTGTTTCTCATCCAGAATCTGATTCAGCCGCTGGTAAAACGGATGGCTCGCGTTCACCGGCAGCGCCGCCGTTGGTGTCCACAGCCCTTCCTGCCGAGCCCGCTTCTTTCGTCGTCCCATCGCCATGATATGAAGACGATCACAATACGCCTGAGGTCACATCTTCACTGGCTTTTCACCACGCGTGTTAGAGAAGGTAGTTACGAGGTGGTAGTCCGTTGATAACCCGGTGAGCTGTTGGACTAGGGCATTTGACTCACGTTAACCCACGAGAATATGCGTGTCGGAATCGCACAAGGAGTTCTATGAGAGCTAACGCCACGCGCCTGATACGAAAAATGCGCGGTGGTTCTCAGGCCCACCTGCTTGAGTGCGACGACGGTCACTTCTACGTGGTCAAATTCCGGAATAATGCGCAGCACCGTCGCATTTTGATCAATGAATGGATCGCGTCCGTTTTTCTGAGTTATCTGCAAATCTCGACACCTCCGGCCGCCATTGTCAGCCTCTCAACAGCATTTCTCGAAGCCAATCCCGATATCTACATCCAGCTGGGCTCGCGCCATCAGGCGGTGGAACCCGGCCGGCACTTCGGATCGCGTTATCCAGGCAATCCGAGCAATGTCATGGTCTACGACTTTCTGCCGGACGCGCTGCTCGATAAGGTGGTCAATGCCGCCGAGTTTCTGGGCGTATTGGCTTTCGATAAGTGGATGAGCAACACCGACGCACGGCAGAGCATTTTCTTTCGTGCGGGATTGCGTCAATGGTCCCCGGCCGCGAGCCAGTCCCCACCGCGAGCCGGTTTTGTTGCACAAATGATGGATCATGGCTATGTCTTCGACGGCCCGCACTGGACGTTTGCGGATTCGCCACTCCAGGGTCTCTATTTCCGGCCCAGCACCTATCAAAGAGTGCAGTGATGGGAGGACTTTCAACCGTGGCTTGATCGCGTAGTGCATTTTCCCGAGGAAGTGGTCGAAGCGGCCCAGAAACAGATTCCACCGGAATGGCTTGCCGAGGATTCCGCCGCGCTTCGGGTGATCCTCGAAAAGTTGATGTCGCGTCGTCATCGCGTGCCGGATTTGATCCGCGATTCGCGACACGGTCGCGTTAATCTTTTCCCGCAATGGAGGTAAGGGATGCGAATCTACTGAGCCAGCAGATAAGAATCTCATGGCGCATCTTTCAAATCGCCGTTCACCGGCCCCCACGAGAATAGATGATAAGAAGTTCCAGTCACGAGTCACGCCACCCACCAGCGTTGTCGATCAGATTCCCGGATTGAATGTCCAGAAGGTGGCCGCACCGCAGCGCGACCGGAGAAATATCAGGCGTTGCTGCCCAAAGCCAAACCGGAGGCTAGGCAAAGCAGCGCGGCCGTGATTCTCATGAGAGCTAATTTTACACCGTTCCGCGCTCAGGGAGGCGAACGTTCTCGCCACTGATGCCACGTCAGTCTTCGTGGCCAGAAGATTGCCGCTGTATGTATAGTCGACGGTACCGTTCTCGGGGTTGGTGGCGTTGGTGAATGAAGAAGAGCAACCAAGCTACGCAGGCCAGCGCCAGCAGCATCGCACCCATCAACGTGGCGACCGGCGCGAAGGGGTGCTGTAGCATGCGCGCCGCCGGTAGCGCGGCCATGCAATAGGAGAAGGTGCCAAGGAATATGCCGAGCGTCCATTGAGTCACGCGGTCCCTGGCAAAACTGACGATGCTGCGCGGGAACTGCATAGAGGCCAGCGTGAGCGTCATCAGCAAAATGGCAAAAACAATAGAAACCACCGTCATGATGGACGCTGAGGAACGCCAGGAATATCGCTCTATGAGACGAATTCGTCCAGAATCCACTACGTGAGTAAGCGTATTCCGGCATGGTGCCGTGGGAGATCCACGGACGACCTACATTTTGGGCCCTTGAAACACTGGATGCGCCTCTCCGAGCCGCTGTGCCTGAATTAATAGGGGCGGATGCGTTGAAAATGCAGAACTTGTTTGGCAAACTGACCGACGCACCATCTGCTAAACGATCTGATGTATCTGTTCTTGTAAGCGCTGTGATTACCGTCTTTCCAACTCCGTCTGTTCGCACGCCACTCCGTCCGGGATAAGCTAAAACGGAAGTCCGTTATCGGCGCGGGATTCAATTCCCTCCGAGAGATCCAGTCGTCTAATGTAGGACAGCGGCGCTATTGGATGACGTGTCGGGACCCCTCCTGATCCCGCTTGCTAAACAGTATATCGATGAGGAGACAACACCACGGGCAATTTGGCGGGCGCGGCGCTCTTCGTACAGCGAGCCCTATGAACGACCGTGAGACGTGCTTGCTTGGGGAAGTGCTCGTGCGGAAGAAACCAAGTGGCGTGCGGAGGACGTAAGAATGAGGAGTAGGCCAAACAGAGCAATCCGGGGAGCCCAACTGTTCAGCACAAGCGGCCTCCAATTCTGTTATTCAAACACGATAGTTCGCCGTCCAGGATGGTGCGGCTGAGCCGCCAGCCCGCAAATACACTCGTGGCCAAGGCCCCGACCGGCAGCAGTACGTTCGGTGGTACGAAATCCATAACGTCGAAAAGCGTCCTGTTCTCGAACGTAGGCAGCCAGCCGAGTGGATGCCATCCTGACCATCGACTGAACGACAGCACCCCGCCAATGCCCAAGAGCCATGCCGCGGAAACCGCAATCCCCACTGCGCGCGCACGCGAGACACCCCGGCGCTCCTGCAGCCAAGCGACCAGCGGTTCAAACCCAGCGATCGTCGGCGTTAGCGCCGCGAACAGCAGCAGTACGAAAAACAATGTTCCCACCAGCCGCCCCCCCGGCATCTCAGCGAAGACTGTGGCTAGAACGTCGAACACAAGCTCCGGGCCTTGGGCGGGATTCATCCCGTAGCGAAACACCAGCGGGAAGATGGTCAATGTGGCGAGGAGCGAAACCAGAAGGATCGATCCAGTGATGATGAGCGCCGCACGCACCAGCGAGGTGCCTTTCGCCACGTACGAGCCGTACGCTAGCATCATGGCCGCACCGACGCCGGTGGCGTAAAATGCCTGCCCGATTGCTGCCAAAACAACCCGCGGAGTGATCGCGCCTAGATTGGGCGCGAAGGCAAATCTCAGGCTCGCGCGAGCGTCTCCGTTTGCTAATGCATATACCGTGAGGACGACCAGCAAGATGAGGAGAATAGGCGCGCGCACCTTGGTTACCACTTCGATGCCCCGGTTCACACCACCGGCTGAGATCACTCCGACAAGAAAAAGAAACGTGACATGCCACGCCCCCATTTCAAGCGGACTGGACAGAAAAGCCCGCCAGAGGTGTGCAACCTCCGGCCGATGCAGTCCCGTCAACGCACCGCTCGCGCACATCCACGAGTAAGCCAGAACCCAACTGGCCACCACGGTGTACGAGGCCATCATGGCAAAGACCGCGATGGTGCCGAGCACCCCGATCACGTTCCACCGCTTGGTAAGTCCCGACTCGACGGCTACGGCGCCGGCAGCATCCGGCGGGCTCAGACGCGAGTGCCGACCGATAAGAAACTCGGCCACCAGTAGCGGCGTCGCAATGAGCAGGCAAGCGATCGTGAAGACGAAGACGAACGCGCTTCCGCCGCTCGACCCAACCTGATACGGCAATCGCCAGATGCTGCCTAGGCCAACTGCGGCACCGACGGTGGCGAGATAGAATGCGGGTCGGGAAGACCAACGGGGCGTGGAGTGCTTGGTGGCTGGCATTCGATCCCTCAGGACACCGTCCAAGGATACGCCATCGCCCCGGCCCGAAAGGCACGAGGCCGCCCGGCACGTCCCGTTATCGGAACGAACAAGGATGTTTTGCGGGAGGCGATATGTTCGATGGCGGCCACCGGCTAAAATGTGCTCGGCTAGATGGTTTCCTGACCTATCGCGACGTGGAGCTTCTGAGCCGGATTCTCTCAGAACGATACGCCGACGATAGGTACACGGTTCGCATCAGCGTGCTAGTTGACATTGAGGATCCCGGCATCAAGTTCTTGGCCCATAGCGGAGCAACACCGCTCTCAGAATCGAACGCTGAACCGCTAGTTGCCCCTGTTAATGTGCATCCAACCTAATGTCTCAATGACGAAGAGAGCTACTCCGGCAAGGATAGGAACGACGTGAGGAAAGAGAACTATTCCAAGCAGCATGTTCAACAGCAGCATAAAGAAGCCAGGGCAGCGGCTTCCCGATGAAACATAAATATGCCATCGACTTGGAAGCACATCTGTCCGTCGCTGTTGACAACTTGAGTACCCAGTTCATGCCCCGTTCTCGAAGTCTTTTCGTAATTTCTCCAATTTGCACAGAACCTCCTTGCAACGTTTAGTCGGAAAACAACGGTAGCTTGTAAACCTCAATATCCTTTGCCATGCCGGATGGGATTGTGATGGTTAGCGTGTGGGTAAAACTGGTGCCAATCTTTCGCACGCCCGCGAGATCATGAACCTTAATGCTGCGCCCATAATCGGCCTTGGCGGTGCCGATCTCGTAAACGCCTTCAACAGTCAACTCCGCATCTCCAATCTTCAGCGATTTGGTTACTTTGAACAATGCCCTTTTTTGGAGTTGCGCCAGGGTCAGCGGGCCTTTCTTTATTTTCGGCATATGTGGCACAATCATATCGTGCCTGGGCGTTCAAGCAAAGACCACGACTTCATGACCGTTGGTCGCAGTGCGGTCGAGCAGATTATCGGAGTCCGATTGTAGGACCGCTGCCAAAATGTCGGTGATCGTCTCGCCCCGGAACGCTTGGCGGCCCGTCAGCATCTCATAAAAGACTGCACCGAACGCCCAGATGTCGGCGCGCTTGTTTACTGGTTTTCCGCGGGCTTGTTCCGGACTCATGTAGGCGGCCGTTCCCAGGATCATTCCCGCACGAGTGGGAGAGATGGTGAGAGTTGGCGAATGCGCCGGATCGGACGAATCGGAAGATTGCGCTACCGCCGCCAATCCGAAGTCGAGCACCTTCACCACGCCCTCGGGCGTGACCATGATATTCGCCGGTTTCAAATCGCGATGAACGATGCCTTTTTCATGCGCAGCTTCGAGCGCATCGGCAATTTGCTTGGTGTAGTTGAGCGCGGTCTCAAGCGGGAGCGGTCCTTTGAGGGATTCCCCCGACACCAACTCCATCACCAACGCGCGCTCTTCCACGCCATAGATCTGGGCGATGTTGGGATGGTTCAGCGAGGCGAGAACTTTGGCTTCACGCTCAAATCTTGCGAGGCGCTCCGAGTCCTGAGCGAGGGCAGCGGGCAGAACCTTGATCGCCACCTCGCGATCGAGCTTGCATCGGACACGCAAACAGTGCGAAGCTCTCGTCCCACGCCTGCTGCGTGCCATCTATCAATTACGTCAGGCCGGGTTCGCTCCATTGGTCGCGCTCGGCCAGACTCTGGCCTCCTGGTCCAGCGAGATTGCCGCCATGTGGCGTTTCACCCGCAACAACGCAATCACCGAAGGTTTCCACACCAAAATGGAAGTCCTTCAGCGCCAGGCATACGGCTTTCGCAACTTCCAAAACTACAGATTGCGAGTTAGGGTAATGTGTTCTTAAGACAGTCAGAGGCGAGGGCTGCCCCCATTAATGGCCTAGAGCCAAAGATTTGGCTCCTCAAGAAGGACTCGAACCTACGACCCTTCGGTTAACAGCGGGAGCCAATTTCGTTAACCGGAAGTCGCAACTGCCGGTATTATACGACAGGGATCGCAAAATAAACAGTTAAATTGAACTGCCGGACGACCCGACAAACCCGACAATTGCTAAACTGTTGCTCCAGCCGGGTTCATCAAATCGCTGGCCCGGAGATGAAGCACCTGTTTGGGAGTACCTTCCAACGTCCGACGAACAAGCAGCATCAGCGCGCCGCAATATTACCAACTGGTCCATGCTGACCAGAAGGCTGTGTTCCCGCAGTCTGTGGCGTAGACTCGGCTCACTCACGGGGAAGCGCCGGGCTCCGCCAGTTCTCTGGCTCCGCTCATTCAGTGCCTATTTTTCCCGTTTAAGCATCGTAACGGTCGCCGGCCCGAAATGTTGTTGGCAAAGTGCAGCCACAGCGGTCTTGGATGCCCGTGCGGCCCGCGGCAACACGGACGCCGTTTTCGCCATCCAGCCTTTCCAAGTCCTTCGAGTCTCTCCACGGCTTGCAGTACGTGGCCCGCAGATGGATCGGATTGTCCACATGCGTAATGCGGCAGCAGCGCTGGTTGTGCGGTTTCACTCCCAAGCTGGCCACTATCAGACCGTGGTTGAACCTTCGATCTCGACCGGCGCACCGGCTTGACCAAGCCTCTGCATCTCGGTAATCCATGCCTCCTCGGTGTCGTCCAGAGTAACCGTCGAAGCGTGCGCCATATGGTGGAGAAGCATCGACGGCATCGCCTCGCCATACTCGGTGAGTGCGATCTGGATCTCCCGGTTGATAAAGTCGACCCAGCCCGAGGGCGGCTCGTTCGATGCTCCTCCCGCGTGGTAGACAGCAAGGACTGTGAAGCCGTCCAGCCGCCCGCCAAAGTATTTTGCATTGAATGTCGCAAAAAGTTGCTGGAGCCACGCGGATTCAACCGGGTCGCTGGACTCGTGGATCTCCCTGCAGAGGGCGAGAACGCGCTCCGCGCCTACGGCGGCGTACAGCTCGGAATGATCTTCCGCGACCACCTCGCAGGTCGCTTCCGGATTGGTCCCGCCGTAATCCATCAGCTGGATGGTGGTCTGACGGATGATCCGGTTTATCTTTTCCACTTCATAAGTTTCACTTTTCATAAGTCTCCTTTTAAGGGATTACCCATTATCGGTAGCATTAACAAGCGCGGCGAGTATCTGGACTCGTACACTGGCATTTCTCGGCAGCGCTAAAACCTCTCGTTCGGTAACGCGCCAGCCCGACCCGCCGCAGACCGAACAGTCCTTCACCACCTGCCTTGTAGCTCGGTACTTCATTGGATGTCCTCCGCCTTCGGCATGGCGATCAAGTTATTGGGCGCGTCTGCAGGTGGCGGCTCTTCCGCTTGTGGCTCTTCCACCTCCACCAGACCAAGCTCGACTTCGATCTCGTGGCGGAGCTTGAGGACCTGCTCCTGTTCCGGCTCACGCGCAGCTTGTTGTTCCGCGCTGTCGCTGGAGCGGACTAAATCGAGGATCCTTGAGCCATCGGAGCTGGTGTACGATTCACACGCGCGCGCTGCAATCGCATCTGGGTGCAGCAGGTCATTCATTCTCTGAAGCAACCAATTCAGGCACCGCCGCGGGTTGCCGGGCGCCCTGAGCTCTAGCGTGTTGCCATCGGCGAAGAAGAGGGTGAAGATCGTTTCGCCGCCCGGATTCCGTCGCATGCTGCGCCGGATGCTGCGATAGTTCATTCGCAGTCCTCCGACTCGGCGAGCTGGGCTCTCAATTCATCGATGGTTGCAATGAGCTCGTCCCTGTCGCTGTATACCAAGTTGATTCTTGAAAAAAGCTCCAACGCCTTTAACGCGTCCCTGTCCTTCGTGGCTGGGTTGCTGATGATTTTTTCGCACCTGATGAGCGCGGGCACCACCATGGCCCTCGCGCGAGAGACTATCGCGGTATTGGTGGGACGGTTCAACTCTTGAGCGATTGCTTTGTACTGAGGGTTGCTCTGCCACCTTGTCGCGCACCTGGCCGATATTCCAGTCATCTTGGCCGCTTGCGTATACGTCGGGTAGACCTCACAGTTTTGCGCGAACTCCATCATTAACCTGGCCCTTTTGGCCGCTGCGGTCTCCTTCGGCGTGGTGGTGGACTGTTGACTATCAGCCATGCATTATTCCCATTGCGAAGCGTTTTCGAGATTTCGGACGCTGCCACAAGCCCGCGGTGGCATGCTGGAATACGTTCGCCACCCGTTCGCCATCACGTATCACAAGCCCTTGTGGATGTGACATAATCCCGATATCAGTTGGACGTATGTCGCTGAAAACAGGCTGGGAAATGTTTACGTAATTCCCCATTCTCGGAAACAAAGTGAAGCCATAGACTACTGTGGCAAGCACCAGGATCACCGCGATCTCAAACAGGAACAGCGCGAAAAGTTTTTCAACGCCGCCGAAGCGAGAGCGGCGCGCGCGGATCATTGGCGATCTCCTGCGGCAAGTGATTTGATGTCGATCTGGTGAGCGGCCACGCCGATGCCGTGCAGGCGGCGGGCTTCGGCCTGTGGAAGCTCCGACGCCTTGGCGCGAGTCTCCATCTCGTCCGGCGTGAAGCCCGGCGTAACAGCACAGCTCGCTTCAATCCCATCGGCTGGCTTGTACCTGGTGGCGTACACGCCGCGCAATTCAACCGGGCCGTTCCAGGTTCCCACTCTGTCGATCATCGTTTGCACAAGCCAGGTGAGCTGATCGAGCCGCCCGGGTTCGATCAGCCGGGACAAAAGCCGCATGATCGCTCGTCTCGCCGCTGGATCAGCGGGAAAGAATTTGAGCAGCGAAAGCTCGTCGACAGCGTCCGCGATGGCGCTCTTCCATTCGTGCTGGGAATTAGCCTTCAAGCAAGAACCTTTCCCGCGCCGCCGCGTGAACCGCTTCCTTCGGACTGAGCGCGGGCGGCGTGAGATCCTGCCGCTCGACTTCCATCAACACCTGATCGCGTTCCATGCACAACCACAACCGCGCCGACTTCTGGCCAGGGAAGGCCCGAAGTTGAAGCCACGCCGGGCTACCATTCCAGCTTCCTGGGAAACGAGTCTTGGCTGCGATGGCTGTTTGGCGATCTGGAACCGGAAGCCGTTCGCGGGCGCACTGCCGGCAGAAGGTTGCGTACTCTTCCCGGCTGATGGTGATCGCGAGCGCGGCCGTCGTCGTAGTAGTAGTCTCTTCTTGACTCTCTTCTTCCTTAATAGGCCTTCGCATTTTTGCGAAGGCTGCTTCTCATTTTTGAGAAGGCTGTCGGCTTCAGCCTTGCCATTTTTGCGAAGGCTGGCTTCGAGTGCTGGGTGCCAAATGAAGTGGACAGTTGCGGGTCTACCATCGCCGTTCTGAATACGGCGGATAAACTCTTCGCGTACCAGCTCGCCGAGCCAGCGGTCGATAGTACCGATTGGAACGCCAAGTTCCTCGGCTAGCGCCTCGCGCTTAGCGAAACAGTCGCCGTCTTTGCCCTCGTGCCGCATCAGCACGCCGAACAGCAGCTTAGCGCCTGCCGTCACTCCGGGATACGGTATCAGTGACTTCGGAATAAACGCGCCAGTGAACATGCAGAAACCTCTGAACCTTTCTCCTTTCAGTGGCACGTCAGCGCGCCGGCCTCCATCGAACTTGCGAAACCCGCCAGCAAGATTCGGAGACGATGATGCCGACAGCGTCGACGATCCGGGCCGACACTTTCAGCGCCGCGCCACAAACGCACTGAGCCTGGTAGGCTTCGCAGGTGGGGCGCGGGCGCGGTTTGTCGATGAGCTGATCCATGGAAAACTTAGGCGGCTGGGCGTGTCCGTTTCTCAATCCAGTCCATAAGGGCGCGCCGCGGGACTCTGACACTTTTGCCGGCGAATCGAAGACTCGGCAACGTGCCGTCGTTGATCAAATTGTGGACCTGCGCTTTTGAAATGCCGAGCAAAGTCGCTACCTCGGCGGAACGGAGTAGGACGGGCTCAACCTTGGCGGGAGAAGCAACTGTGGTAGCGATGGTCAAAGTATAAATTATGTCCACAACAAATTGCAAGAACTTTGTTGGAGCATAAGAATTAACACTTGTATCGGTGGACAGAATAGACTAGACTGACCGTTATGACAATCGCCGAAGCGACCCTGCGTCTCCGGCAAAGCCTGGGCCTCAGCCGTGTCCAGTTCGCCAAGCTCATCGAAAACTGCTCAGCAAAAACGATTCAGCGCGTGGAGTCCGGCTCTCAAGCGAGCCTGTACCTTATCTCCCGCCTCATGGAAATCGCGCGGGATTACGGCCAGCCGATTTCCATGCGCTATTTCGAATCCAACAAACTCGCCAATTTGACGGTGTCGGTAGATGACGTGCGCGGCACCGCGCGCCGTCGCAGGGTGCCGCTCAGCGTCCTGAAATCATGGAGCGCCGCGCTTGCCGACTTGCAGAGAAACACACGCCACGTGTTGCCGACAACGCCGCCAGCCGATCTCTTCGAACACCTCCGAATGATTCTTGCCTCTGTGAGCCTCGTGCGGGACGAGATCGAAATCCTGATCGCTGAGCCGCCTTCGATCACCCGGATAGAAGAGAACGCCCAATTACTGAAGGATCGTGAAAGGAAAGCCCATGGCAAAAAGAAGAGCTAACCGCGAAGGATCTGTATACCAGCTCACCGATGGACGGTGGCGCGCAGCGATATCAAGCGAAGGGCGCCGCGTAGTTTTCACCGCACATACCCAAGGCGAAGTGGTGGACGAGTTGACGAAGGCCCGCGAGAAGATCCGGCAGGGCCTTCCCATCGGCGGTAAGCAGACCGTGGGCCAATTCCTCGCCGCGTGGCTTGAACACACGGTGAAGCCGTCCGTATGGCCGAAGACGTATCGCTCTTATGAGCAGATGGTCAGAAACCATCTTGCGAAAACCGCCCCCCCTGCCGAATGGCAAGAGCGCGGACTCGACTCACTGCCCGGCCTGAAGGACGTGCCTCTATCGAAGCTCACGAAGCAGCGCCTGCAGAAGTTCTTCGCCGATAAACTGACCGCTGGCAACTCGCCGGCATTGTGCAATTATCTGCGCGTCGTTCTGCGCATCGCCCTGCATGAAGCTGTTAGCGGCGAGCTGATCGGACGCAACGTAGCGGCGTTGGTCAAGTTGCCGAAGGTGGAGACGCGCGAGATCACGCCGTTCACCTTGCAGGAGTCCGCGCGGTTACTGAAAGCAGCCATGAGCCATCGTCTGGAAGCTTTGTTCACTGTGGGCTTGGCGATGGGCATACGTAGTGGTGAATGTAGCGCCTTGCGGTGGTGCGACGTCGACTTCGATGCCGGCAAGGTCCACGTGCGCCACACCCTGCAGCGCATTGTTGGCGGTCCGCTTACCTTGATGCCGACGAAATCCAAGAAATCCAGTCGCACGCTCGATCTCCCGGACAGCTGTATCACTGCCCTGCGTGCGCACCAGGTGCGTCAAGAGCAGGAACGCCAGATTGCTGGACGTCGATGGCGCGAGACTGATCACTTATTCACCACCAGCATCGGAACGCCGATTGATGATCGGAAGATCCTGAAGGAGTTCAACTCGCTCACCACCGCGGCGAAGCTTCCCAAACAGCGATTCCACGATTTGAGACACGCCTGCACGTCGCTACTTGCTGCGCAAGGTGTGCCCGTGAAGCTCATCAGCGAGATCCTCGGACACAGCGACATCAGGCTCACCCAGAACATCTACAACCACGTATATAGCGAAGATAAGCGCGGCGCCGCCGACAAGATGAGTGCACTTCTGACGACGTTGCGGGACACGCCAGAAAACCCAACTGCTACCAGAATCGGCTTCGGCCAAGCCAAATTGACCGCAAGCCATTGAAAGTATGGAGCCACCCGCCGGGATCGAACCGGCGACCTGCTGATTACGAATCAGCCGCTCTACCAGCTGAGCTAGGGTGGCCCACTGCCGCCTCAATCTTGGATTTTAGCAGATGGCCGGGCCATTTCACCTATTTGCTCGGGAGTGGCCGCGGTGATAATCTCGTTGGCTATATGGCTATCCGCAACGAGTCTCTTTCGCGCCGCGCATTGGTTACCGGCGCCGTCGGCCTAGGCTCCAGTCTGTATGCGTCATCGGCTGAGCCCTCCACCAAGATCTGGAGCAACGACTATTGGGCCAAGAAGAGCACCAACACAGGCGATGTCTCGCTCTACCTGTTTCGCAAGCGCCTCGGCGCGCCGAAGACGGGGCAACCAGC
>Ga0207024_10127_pt1 | contig 22707 bp, 10 predicted proteins | sample Alteio_BWMinCont_44_FD_153470 | JGI IMG/M metagenome (GOLD analysis project Ga0207024, IMG submission 153470) | Enriched cells from forest soil in Barre Woods Harvard Forest LTER site, Petersham, Massachusetts, United States -... | ecosystem: Environmental > Terrestrial > Soil > Temperate forest >...
AAAAGTCCCTGGTTTAATTTTCGCACAATTTATAATAAGGAAAATGTAACATGGTTTGAGGTAGGAGGAACCTTAGAAAACGCTCCGAGTTCATTTTTTCAATGTTTCAATATCACAGCAGATGGTAATATATCAAAAGTATATCATGATAAATCAGATCGAAAATATTGTCCTTGGCAAACTATTTACCAATTAAAAGATAATTCAATTATAGTTATTAAAGGTGATGTAGAGTTAGATCGATATTCTTATTCAAGCGATGGAAGTCTGAATAGCTTGACGCCTCTCATGCCAAAATTACGCAGAGGTATCCAGTCTACAACTTATACAAGACATGATTATAAAACCATCATAGTAGCATGTGATCATCAATCCATCGCTTATTGGGATGCAGATAATCCACAAGCGTTAGGTTATACTTTGGTAGAATTTAAAGATATTTGCTCTGTGGACTGTGGAATATTTTCAAATTATGATAATCTGTTGTTTATAATTCATCTTCTTAAACTTTATTCAGAGCAAAATTATATAAGATGTATTGTTATTGATTCAGAAAAAAATTATAAGAGTTCTCCGAACGAGTGGATCCATATTGGTGAAAAAAGATTATATTGTTGTTGGGGTTATGTTGACAGAAAAGATCAAGCTATTGGTGTCATAGTACAAGAAAATCCTGTAGCTATTTCGCGTTGGAATATGCGAACTGGTGAAAAATTAACTACCCCTCTAGAGTTTACTTCTTGCGATAAAATAGAGGATGTTGATTGTGGAACTAGTTATAAAGATACCATGGGTAATATTATCCTTGCAGCAGCTTATTGCGAAAACAACCAAAACTATTTACAGTGTTGGGAAGCTGAAAGTGGGAGAATCTTACAAAAACTAAAACTTAAAAAACCTTTAAAAAGTTTTTTAAATATTCATCCGACTTTAATGCCGCCAAATGTGTGCATGATAGGCATAACTCCCGAGCTTGATTTTTACCATTTTTCTAATGCAGTGCCTAATTTACCTGCTTTTCCAATAGGTAGTTTAGGGCAAAAAAGTTTTCAGGTATTAAAAGATAATTTTGGTACTTCCCATCCGGATGTCCAAGCAACAACTGTCAAAACATTAAGACGACTATTTTCGGAAACCCCACCACAGCCAGATAATGTTATTAAGCAAATAGTTATTAAGCCAATAGCAAGAGCTAGAAAAAGCTACTTAACCGCGCCTGATGCAAATAATCGCAATACCTTGTGTGGGCTACACAACATTCTAAAATTTTTTTGTGGTTGTCAGTAATTTTTTGAGATATTAACAGCATGTGGAATAATTACGAAGAATGGCATCACTATTATAAAGCCTTACGCGCGCGCTTAGATTCCATTAAAACGTTCGCAAATCAGCAACGGAGAGGTTGGCAACACCCGCACACAAAATCTTATGAAACTATTGTCAGTAGTTGTTTTGATCAAATAGATTTGGATATGACTTTTTATGGCAGTCGTTTTTCTGCTAAAAAGGCTGATATTTCCTTGCTAGATAAAATTCGTAAGGCGGCCTTAAAATTAAATAAGCTAAATGATATTCGCGAGGATATTACCGATTGGCAACGTAATAGTTATAAAGAAGTTTATGATGCTTTTTGCAAAGCAACAGAATATTTCTTTGCGAACCAACACTTTCCTCTGCTAACATTGCCACCAGAATTGCTTCTAAAAATCGGTGGAAATTTAACATCTTATGACGACTTGCAAGCATTAAGACATACCTCGAACAGTTTTAGACAAGATGCCGTGTTATATGAATTGGCACGAAATACTTATGAAGATTATAATAAAAGGCATCCTGCTGGCAGTTCTTTAGGTTGTTTACGTTCCAGAAATCATGATTCCCTTGGGTTTACTTATAAATTATTATTATTAGGCAACAATGATTTTATCACCGTTATTAAAACTAACGAATCTAAAGGCGATTATATACAACATTGGCAAATTGGTCAGAAACATATTAGTAACTCAAGGCTTATTAGAGAGCATTTTTTATATTTTAAAGCCTCTGGTATTAGTTTGTTAGCTAATAATAGGATTGCAGTTAAGGGCTTTGAGGAAAATTATTCTATATTTTTTCCTCAATACAAACCTGTTGCAGAAATTTTCAATATATATAGGTTAAAAATAGTAGAGTCAAAGTTTTCTAATGATTTAAGACATGAATTAATAATCGAAATCAGCGAGGGGAAAATTTATTATTTCTATGATAATAGCGAGCCAGGATTGGCGCTGAAAATAGTACTATTGGATCCTGTTAAATATAATGTAATCGATAAAATAGAAACTAATATAGTAAGGAAATTACAAAGTTTTATAATAATGCCTACTAAAGGAATAAAACAAAAATTGCAAGTTATCTGCATTTTTGACGTGAATGTGCTTGAAATTTTTGAGTTGAAAACTGGTGGAATAATTATATTTATTGCTAAGGAAGTTCAGGGCGAAATGTTAATTACGCTCGGCAATGGAAAATTAATTAGTATAAATTCTTATCCGCTAGGGGGTTTTTTTAAAGAAGAAAAATTAACTAACCTGTATGTGTGGGATCTGCCATGCACCAAACCAATTATAATTTATAATGTTCATCAAGATGACATAACAGCAATTCAAGTGTTGCCAAATAATCGCTTTGCAACCGCAAGCAAGGATAAGACTATTAAAATTTGGAATGCAGATCACCTTAATGTACTTATGACTTTATATGGAGATAGTGGAGTAACTTCGTTGGCGTTATTACCCTCACAGTATGGTATTAATAAGCTCATGGCAGCTTACGCTGATGACGCTATTAAAATTTGGCGAATTTAGTTTAGATGACGCAAGATATAATCATGATTGCTTGGCAATAACTGTTTTGCATAAGTGGGCTAGAGTAGGAATGCCAAATGGTATACAAAAATAACTACGATTATCTGTGACAATGTGGAATTTTTTGCTTTGCTCGTCAACGACGATATTTTCTGGGGTATAATAGACATTCCAGCTTTTTAGACGAGAACCCTTTATATCAAATATTTCAATTATTCTTTTTTTTAAAGATTTATTCGTATTTGGATCGGGAAAGATGTAGCGACAGATGCCTACAACAATTTTTAGATTACCGTCTTCAGTAAATAAAGCACAACAATATATACTGCCGTTACTAACATTAATAGTGATTTTTTGATTCGCTAAATGAGGTAAAATAATAATCAGATTTCCATCCCCCATCCCATAAGCTAAATATATTTTTTCTTCTTCATTAGGAGTTTGATAAATTGCATGGCAAGTTACATCACTATTACTAGAATCCAATACTTGCGACAGTGAATTATCAACGTGATTCAAAACAATTGCTTTATTCTGTACGCTAATTAAATAAAGTTTTTGTTGGTAAAAATAGACTAAAGGATGTTTGAGGATATTATTGAGAGTTGATTTTTTTTGTAACGTGTCAGTTGATAAATTGTAAACAAATAGGCTGTATGTTGTACTGAATATCAATAAATTATCGGACTTGTTTTTGCAAAAGAACAGATGATTATCCATTAAAAAAACTCCACCTAAGGGCGCTTCAGATAATTCTATTATTTTGATAGGATTACAGGCGCTCATATTTTTTGACAAATCCCATAACAAAATAGAGTCGCCAGTTAAAGCAGCTGCCATTACAGTTGAGTTGATAATATAAAGTGAAGCGCTGTAAATATATATGTCTTCTATGTATGCGCAGGATGTAGTAGAAAATCCATGATGGTTAATTTTTACAACTGTTAAGTTGTTATAATGTTGAAATAATAAATAGTATCTTGCAGGAAATAAATGGTGGAAGGGCGCTGGAAATCAAAGACATTTAAATCTTCATGGCCTCCAAATGATTTATCTTCATTCTTACTGATAGTTGAAGTATCATAAATATTTAACCTAGTTTTAGAGTCACTTTCAAACAAAACCGCTATTTTGACAAGATTGTTTTCTCGGTATAAAAAACCTTGTATGCTCCTACGTTGTTTGTAAGACTTTCGGTAGGGGGCATATTGGTCATTTTTATCTAACTTAGCTGTAAGGTCCCAGACGTTAATACGATAATCATCAGCACTTGCCATTAAAATTTTATGACTAGTTGATAAAGTTGTAAGCCATTTAATTGGGCTAACATGTGCTGAATTAATTGTATTATTATCTTTATGAAGTAAGCGGGTGGTAACTTCTGGTTTTGGAGAGCTCATTTTATGTTCTAGGCCCCAAAGCCGGATACTACCATCAGCCGCTCCCGAAATAAACACGCTATAATCTTGATGATTATGACGCATAATACAATGTGAACAAACCGTAACAGCTGCATGGTGGCCTGTTAAAAATTTTTCGCATTTAAAACTGTTTAAATTCAAAATATATAACTTTCCTTTTTGATCACCAAAAATAAGTTTATTACAGTTATTTTCAATAAAATGATGGCCACAGGTGACTGGCGTTTTATCTGGAGTTGCGATAAATATTCGGCTTTTTAAAGTAAGTTGTGGACTCCATAGCCGGATGGTGCCATCGAGTGAACCCGAGATAATTTTAATTTCTTGTGCATGCAAATCATAATAGGTTCCAACAAAAATAATTAGCTTAGTATGGCCAGACAAGATTTGTGGAGGATTGCGACTTTTTGATTTGTTAATCACAATAGTATGGTTGGAATACGCTGCGATTATTCTCAAATCGTTATAATGCTCATAAATTGTTAAGTGAATCAGTCTATAAGGGTAAAGAGGGAAACACTCTATTAATTCATGCTTGGGTAGGTTAAAAACGCCAAGGTAATCATCGCTTAAACCGGCTGCATAAAAAGTTTTACTTGGCGCACAAGCTATGCAGCTGTCATATTTAAACAAATGATATTGTGGGAAGGTGTGAGAAAACATACCCGCTATTTTGACACAATTAACAGCTGTTTTGTTACCCGTAATTTTTACTGATTTAATTGAGGATGATTCATGGCAGAATGAGTTATTATGATCCACTTCAAACAAAAAGCGCAGTATAACTCTTTCCGCCCTTCTTACGAATACCATAATTGTTTTTTAGCGATTAGTCCTAATCAAAAATTTTATGTGATGCCTATTTTTCCGTATGGAGTTGATTTGGGTGTATTCGACCTCAATAAACATCATCTTATTTGTCAACTTAAAGGTCGTGATTTTATTTTAACGAGTGCAGTGGTTTGTGTTGAACCACTGAGCAAGCGATTGTTAGTGATTGCAGGCGATAATCAAGGCTATATCACAATTTGGGATCTGGATAAACCAACGGAACCCATTTTATATTGGCAGGGACATAATAATATAGTCACAGCTTCTATAGTGTATTGTGACCCTATCAGTCGAGATTTACGTTTAATCACCACTGCGTTTACAATGCAGATTTGGGATCTATCGCTCTCAGTTAAGACCTTAAAACCCGTACAACTAATAGCATGCTGGACACATAAGGCACCTATTGATTGTTGTGCGGTATATCTCGATAATTTACAGAAAAAAATTTGGTTAGCAAGTTGTGATCGCTTAGGTAACATTTTTATCGGAAATTTACCTTACGTGCATACTACGGAAACAATAAGTCCTACAACTATATTTTTCAATGAAGCATATTGTCACGACGATAGAACAATAATTTTTTGTGGTTTTCATCGTGATAAAAACCACAAATTATATTTTATTTCTGGTAAACGATTTGCTGATAAGATTGAGTGGCGGGATGTTGAACAGCCAGAAATAATAGCCAGATTTTTGGATGTTAATCCTCGAATAAGTGAGGGGGCTTTTTATACTCGGCCAGATGGAAATTGTTATATCATAACAGGCGAATTTACCAGTTTTTCTTTCTACGATTTTATCAATCCGGTTTCTTCTATTCAGCTGCGTGATAGTTTAGTGTCTTTTTTTCATAGCAGTTCAAGCGTAACACATTGCCAAATTTTCTTTACTGAAGATAACCCTTTGCCAAAACTTTTATTACTGAGTCAAGAATTAAATATAAGTGTAGACATTAATAATCTAAAAAACGTTATTTTCATTTATCAGCTTTTAGACAGAAGTTTTGCGGCTAATTTAATCAGTTCTACAGCAGGACGGGGATGGCATAAATGGGATGGGCCTATTCAACATGCTTTCAGTTATTATAATTATACCTTACAAAAAACAGTGATTGTATTTAATGATATATATAATCGCCGCTATTTTTACGATGCTTTTCAATTGAGTCTCTTGCCTCAAGAACTGTTAAGAGAAATTATCGGCTACAGTAGTAGCAATGAAAGCGAGTTGGCATTTTATCGGAAAAATGCAGATAAACTAGCTACTATTAACTATTATAATCATGGTGCTGGGATAGAACTCACCTGTGATCCTTTTTCAAATGCAGGTATTTCCGTTTCATCTCAGCCTAGTTGTGGGTTTGTTTATTATGACGAAATTAAAAAGTGCACAACTTGCCTTGTGGTTGGTTTAGAAACAGGAGCACTGTTAATGAAGCATATTAATACTACCACTGTTTATCAATGGCAAGGTCATGATTGCTTAATTACCTGTTGTGCGCTTTATAAAGATAAAGTTAGCCAAAGATTACATTTAATCTCTTGCGATGTACAAGGAAAAATAAGTTTATGGGATGCATCGCCAGGGGTTCCTCGAAAAATATTTGAATGGCAATCTGATGTTGCTGCTATTTCCTGTTGTGCAGTTTTAAAGTTTTATTTATTGGTGGGTGATATAAAAGGTAATGTTTGGATATATTCTTTATCTGAATCTGATCGGATGATACCGCCACGTCGAGGCATGTTGCCAGCGCTACCTAAATTATTTTATTTGATTGAAAAAAATCCTCATCAAACTTATCTAAATGTTTTAACTAACGAAGGTTATGTGTATTCCATAAATTGGAATAAATTATGGCAGGCTAGGCCTGTTGTACCACAGCCACCATCTAGCACCACTTTGCGAGCGCTAGCTTTGAAACAAGTGTCGCGTAATTTACGTTACGATAAAATAGCAACTGAAATAGAAGGCAAAAAAAACTTTTATCCGCAATTCTTTTCTCAGAAGTTGTTATTTTCGCCGGAAGAAGAATTTACTTTACTCAGTCGCTTAATGGGTGAGCGTAAAGAGTATTTTGCAAATCTACCACGCGAAATAGGTGGAACTTCGCCCTTGATATTAATGTGTGAAAAGTGCAGACGAAAAAAATATTTGTGTGTGTGTTAAGGTCAAAGGAATATTATTATGAATGGCGATATTTTACCTCCTGAAATTTTATTTCAGATGATGAGAAATTTAAGCTTGCGAGATTTGCAAAATGCAGCGAGAGTTTGTCGAGCATGGCATGCTACTGCAACTACAATTTTGCAATCTTGGATCAGACTCTTACCCAGTCCTTCAGATCAAATAATTTCAATCGTCGATTTAAAGAATACCCATTTTATAATCTATGCGTCGTATCATAAAAAAATAGCTCAATTACATTTAATTAATAAGCTTAATGGCTGTATTGTTGCTTTTGCAGAACACAATAAATTTATTCTCGGTATGGTTGATTTATCTAATGGTAAATTTGCGAGTAATGATAACAATTCCATTACCGTATGGCAGATTAGTCCACCTCATATTATTGTAGTTAAAACCATAGAATTTACTGCAGCGACAGCAAAATCGCAAGGGCATGATGAATTGCTTACCTCGTCGGGTGAATTATGTTGTTTTACCGCAATTAAAGGAGTGACTGGTATTAATCAAGACTGTTTTGCTTTTTATGTTAGTGTTTCAAAAGCACCTAATAAACGCAGAGACGATATTATTCTGATTTATAATTTACGTAACGACACTCTACAGGAATTAAAATGCGGACCCCCTGATGATTATACTGGGGAAGTAAATATCTATTTTTTATATTGCTTTGATAACAGATATGTATTTGTTTATGGGTTGCACCTATGGCAGATGTGGGAGGTGGCGACTCAGTCAGCGGTGAATATGCGCTGTTTCAAGCATTTGTATAAAAATTCAAATACGCTAATTTTTGTTCTGGGAAACAGGGTCGTAGCTTTCCTGGATGAACTTTCATTCATTCGTTATGATTTTTTAGCCCAAAAGGAATTACAGTCATATAGATTAATACCTCACTTTATCGATTATCATCATCCTTGTATAGACAATTTCTTCCCGTTAAATGATGAGATGTTTTTCATTTGCGTGACAGAGCGGTATCATAAAAATTTTCGAAGAGCTATTATTTTTAATGCCAAGACAAACTCTGTTATACCTTTGCCTGAAAATTTAGCTGGCATTGATGCAGTATTTCGAATCAATAACCATATCGTTGCCTATTATTCTGAAAAATTAGCCTGTGTGGAAATGTTTGATATCTATTCCAATAGCGTGTGCAATAGAATTGCCGTACCAAATGAAACACTCAGTGAAACTATTATTTTAACCAACGTTGGTTTCGTTGCCGTCACAAATAGCAATAAACTTGTTTGTTTGGGGCATCCTCTAACTTAATTTATCAGAAAGGTTATTTCTAATGCTTAATACGATCAACTTCAAACAAAAAGCGCAGTATAATTCTGATCTCCGCTACGTTTCAGATTTTTCTCCATTTATAGCCATCAGTCCTAATCACGCATTTTATGTAATGCGGGTTTTGCCAGGTGGCGCTGATTTAGGTGTATTTGATCTTGATACGCATCAACTTATCTGCAAACTGGAAGGCAATGATCACATTTTGACTTGCGCAGTGGTTAGTTTGGAACCACGCAGTAACCGATTATTAGTCATTGCGGGTGATAACACAGGACAGATAACGATTTGGGATCTGGTACAGTCAATGAAGCCTATTTTATGTTGGCGGGGAGATCAGCATCCAGTCACTTGTTGTGTAGCTTATATCGATCCGGTGAGCCAAGGGTTGCGTTTGATTTCGACTGCTTACACAATACAAAGCTGGAACTTATCACCTATACCTGCTACACCAGAAACTATTCAGGGAGAAACTTATTGGGTGCTGACGCATGACGCACCTATTGAACATTGTGTGGTTTATCTCGATAGAATAAAAAATAAATTATGGCTCGCCAGTTGCGATCGATCGGGAAATATAATTATTGGCAATAAGCACTTTTCCCAATCTAAAAATGATATGCAAACTATTATTATCCCCGCTGAAAAAAAACGTGAAGAAAAAATAATTTTCTATGGATTTCACCTCGATAAATCACACAATTTACATTTTGCTTATTCACGAAAAAATGACTATTTTATCGCTTGGCACAACGCCGAACAGCCAGGAAAAATAGTGGAAAAATGGTATGTTGGGTTATGCATAAGTGTTGGGAATTTTTATACACATCCTAATGGTTCATCTTATATCTTAGCGGGAGATAACACTTGCTTTTTTTTCTGTGATTTTATTAGCCCAGCCTATAAAATATCTTTTACCGAAGCTCTGAGAAGTTTTGTGCCTATAGAGCGGTGGACTCATGACATCATAAATTGTCTAATGTATGTTACAGTAAAAAATCCCATCCCTTATTTTCTTTTGATAATTTCAAATAACGCCACGATTATTGAGGATCGGGAATGTCTAATTTGTACTTGTCACCTTCCAAAATTAGTGACTATTGATATATTTAATGGCGGTAGATTGACATCGACAGGTCACCTTGTTGCGAGAATAAAATGGCGTGAAGAATGGCCCGATTCTGTTAAACATGCGATCGCTTATTACGATCCAACGATGAAAAAGCAATTGATTTTATTCAACGATAACAATAATAAACGTTATCTTTACGATAGTTTTCAACTAAAACGATTACCTTCACATCTATTAAATGCACAAGACTTTAATAACGATCAACTTTCGCGTACTAAAAAAGCAGAACTTGGGTTCCATAGACTAGATAAGAAGCGAATAAGTAATACTGCATGTTATATAAACACTGATTATATATTACCAGACACTACAGATTTACCCTATATATTAATACATGGCGTTATCTTCATATCTTTACCTAAGACGGGTTTTCAAGTGAGTTGTTGCTTTGTTTATTATGATATCCTTCAAGATAAGCCGACAGATATAATAGTTGCTTCCACGATGGGCAGCCTCAAATGGTATCGCCTTACGAAAATTGAAGCTGTTTCAATGTACGAGTGGCAAGGTCATTCTGTTGCTATTACTTGCTGTTGTATTTATGAGGATGCTATATCTCAACAATTACGTTTGGTTTCTTGTGATACGCAGGGAAAAACATGTTTGTGGAATTTATCATCTATGCCGCCACAAAAAATCGGCGAGTGGCAGGCTAACCCAGTGCCGATTCGCTGTTGCACAGCTTTTCTTTATTACAATACAATCAATGCTTATATCTTAACAGGTGATATTGCGGGCAATATTACCATATACCCGTTAACGGGTTCACAAGTTATTCCCTGGCACGGAAAATTACCCACCATGCGTAATGGTGCGCCAAGTGTTCCAGTATTATTTTATCTTACTGACCATCAAAGTCGGGCTGGCAAGCTCATGCAAACTTATCTAAATGTTTTAACTAACAAAGGTTATGTGTATTCCATAAATTGGGGTAAATTATGGCAGGCTACACCCATCCAAACTTTACAAACGCTAGCCTTAAAGCAATTTTCGCGAAGTTTACGCTATGATAAAATAGAATTTGACGAAGAAGATCGGCAGAAAGTTTATAAGGAATTAGTAAGCAGACGTTTTTTATCATCTCCCGCTCAAGAATTTACTTTACTCAGTCGCTTAATGGGCGAGCGTAAAGAGTATTTTGCAAATCTACCACGAGAAATAGGTGGAACTTCGCCCTTGATATTAATGTGTGAAAAGTGCAGAAGAAAAAAATATTTGTGTGTGTGTTAAGGAATATCATGTTTAATGTTCAATCTCTAAAAAACCTCATTTTGTTTTATAACGAAAAAATTAGCATGCTATTACCAGCTATGGGAGAAACGGTTAAACATTATATAGGGCATGATTTTTTGCAAGCAACAGATGTCGCCTATCTGCGAAAATTTATTAATAAGCAAATTGATATAGCCCGGCATATAAAACCTTTTGTTATCGCACAACAACTGGTAGAAAAGTTACTGATCTTACAACAGCTTATTGAAGCTTTTACCCATAACCAGCTGCAACCGATTGCCAGTTTACCACCTGAAATACTAGTAGATATCTTCAGCAGGCTTGATAAACCGCAAGATTTAGCCCATGTGATGTTAAGCACACAAGTTTTTCTAAGAGCTGCAATCACTGCACTTGAACAAAAGGATTTAGCTTATCGGCAAGCTTGCCACGTGGCAGTGCAAGAAGATAGTATTACGCGCAATAAAATGTTATTTCACGGGTTGATACCACCAGTGCTGGTTTTAGAGGCTTTAGAAAATTTATTTTTATTAGAAATAAAAAGTTTATATGCCATCTTATCGCTTGACGGTAGTAAAGCCTTGCTGTGTTTATCAGCAACTGATAGCTCGCCGACTAATGTGGCACTCGGTGTGTGGGATTTAATAAATGGCGAACGTTTAATTTGCTATGAAGTAAATTCATGGATAAGTTTCCCCCGCACAATGGCAAATCAATTAGAAGAAAATACAAATTTATTTGAGGCTTTAAAAGCGAGCGTTAACACTTGTATGCACTGGAAATTTGTGACCATGAGTCACGATGGTATGTTTGCATACGTTACTGATAAGGGAGTTAAGCGTATAAATATACAACATAGTAGTCGTTTAAAGCCCGGCTCTCTTTTAGAACCAATCTATTCTTTTGAGATACCAGCAAGTTATACTAATTGTCTTGCACTGGCGTTTTTGACTTTAGCGGATAATCGATATGTAATTGCTTCTCTATGGGGAGATACTCTGTTTGTTTGTGATTCACAAGGCCCCGCTATTCGCCGAAGTCCAATAAGCATAAAAGTTCGAGAGAATGTTCGATTTAATGAGGTAGAAAAGTTCCCTTCATTGATTATTTCACCGGATGGAACACATCTTGCTATTATTGCCCATAAAAGCCAATCTTATGCTGCCATCAATTACTCTCTATTGCAGTTAATCGCTTTGAATCAAACGACGAGTGTTGTGACCAAAGATTGGATGCCTCAGATGCGATTGAGTTGTTTTTCACCTTGCGGGCGTTACATTTTAAGTTACTGGGATGACGATCACGTCAGCAAGGCTAGATTCTATTTATTAGATTTAACGGGCAAGATTATTTGGCAGCATGCTTATTCGAATAACCATACGAGATTTGGGAGAAATTCAAATGCGGTGCTGACTACTGGTTTTTTAGGTAAGCAAATTATGTTACTCTATCAACAAACCCACAGCACGGGAGCAGTAAAAATAACTCGCGAGTTATTTCCCCTCCCAGATTTAAACATTCTACCTTATCCTGTTATGGATATTTTCCCGCTTTCCTTCGGCTCAGTTTTCTCCACAGTAACACTTTTACAGCTTTCACAGCAAGAAATAATGCAGGTAGAAGTTTCTTTATCGGCGGATAATTGTAAAGCTTTGTTGTGGTCATCAGAAGGTATTACTTTACAAGGTTTTGTGAAAGCTTTTGGAATATGGGATTTATGTCGGGGTAATAGAATAGTGGACTATTCGCAAAAGTTAGGCTTAGGGCACGTGCCCCTCACGATCGCCAATAAACTGCAACCTTGGTTGGCAGAAGATGCGAGGCTATTTATGCCACCCGCGGCTGATCCACGCTTTCCTAAAAATATAGGGTATCTTACTATCGATGCTGAAGGCATAATAGCGTATATTGCTTTGCTAGATGATAGAAATGAAATACGAGTTTTGAATAATGATTTAGAAACTATCGGTCATTTCCCTTTAAACAAATCAAGACCACGATACGCTAAAAAAATAATCTTGCTGCCTTTTCCTAACGCACGTAAAAAACATTATTTAGTTATTTCCTTATGGTGGAGTGAAAAGGTTGAGACTGCTATTATTTTTGTGGTAAACATAAGTAACGATAAAAATTCTATGAAAAATATTTTTGTTCCTCCTCCTGCGCAATATAAAATTAAATTTTACTTAGATACTTCCGCTTCATTTATTGTCTCACCGGATGGCAGCTTAGCTGCGATTATCAACTCAGAAGTGGGTGAAATGGTAGGTTCGTTACAATATTGCCGAATTTTGCAGTTAGTCAATTTGAACACCGGGAATATTGTCACTGAAGCCCTTGTTGAAACCCTCGTGCCGCGTATAGAACTGTGCGCTTTTTCTGCTTGTGGTCGCTATATCTTAGCCTATTGCCGTTTAAAAGTCGTGGGTGACTTACAAAAAGCAGAAGTTTACCTTTTCAATACTCAAGGTAAAATTATTTGGCAATATGCCTATGAAAGGCAGCGCCCAGCCACTATTGAAATGCTTGCCGCAAGTTTTTATAGCCCTACGCAGATTTTAGTGATCTATAAAGAAATAAATGCGTCTGGTATTGCGGCAATAATCCGTGATATAAAGATGCTAGGTTTCATGTAAACTAAATAGAGCTTCATCCTTATGTTTCAACATTTAACAACCGATCCGACAATACTTTACCGTTGGCAAACGCCTGGCGGAATCTTATCTTTAGATACTTTTCCTGATGGCCGTATTATAACGGGGTGTATTGATAAGACTATTAAACTTTGGCGCCCTGGTACCGATACATGTCTGACAGTTTTAACAGGGCACAGTCGCCCGGTGACGGCTATCGCCGTGTTCAACACATGGCTGGCAAGTGGAAGCTTTGATAAAACCATCAAGCTTTGGGATGAGCGCGGTATCTGTCAAGCGACATGGGCATCGACTACCAGTTGGCAACATGGTCATGTATTTGTGCCATTACCAGATGCTGGAGAAGCCTATCTCGTAACCACAAATGACTGCATCATTAATTTTTTTAAACTGGTTTTTGATAGACCCAATGATAAGCCAGAAATTTTCAATTTAGCAGGACATAGTAAGTTTGTCAGTACCTTATTGGCATTGCCAAATGAACAACTTGCAAGTGGAAGTTCTGATAACACTATTAAAATTTGGGATTTGAAAAATCGTGTATGTCTTACTACTTTAATCGGGCATACTGAAGTCATCGTGGGACTGGTGCAATTACCTGGTAATCGTTTAGCAAGCGCGAGTTATGATCGCACCATTAGAATTTGGGATTGGCAGTTGGGTCAATGTCTTGCCACTCTACCTGGACACAGTAATTGGGTGATGGCATTGGCGATGTTACACAATAATCGCTTAGCGAGTGGTAGTCGAGATGGTACGATTCAAATCTGGAATATGGATAACATGATGCGCGAACAAGTTATTTATGTGGGTTTGCCTGTTAATGCCTTAGCGACATTACCTACGACGGGCGATTTAGTCAATATTCATTCTAATATTATTACTGTTTGGAATATTAACGGCTTATTGCAACAAAATCATCCTACTCATTTGGAACAGCAGGCACGACAAGGCGTTGGCTACGCACAAAAACGCATGGCAAAATATTTTATTAAAAATAAACATCTACTTCCATGCGATCATGAACAAAAGAAAAATTTTAACCAACAGGCTTTTTATTGGTATCAGCAAGCAAGTATGAATGAATCTCGCGAAGTGCAAATAGACGCGAAAATGAAAATGGGTTCGTATTATGAGCAGGGCAAAGGTGTAAAGCGAAATATTCAGCAAGCTATTGATAGCTATTATCAAGTGATGACCTTGGAAAAATCTTATTTATTCAAAGCAGTAGAAAATAGCTCGCGCTACAATGAAGTGAGATTTTTGAGTAGGGAACAGCGCTACGCTTATCTTGGTCCTCAAATGTGGGAGGATAGCGCACAATATCTGTTTACAGTAAACCCTCGTAGAGCAATACGGGATCTGTCTGCACATGAGCAGGGTATGTTAAAATTTGAATTGAAAGCGTGGGAACGACGTTTCTATTACGAGCGTAACTTAGCTTTTTGGGTGGATTATTTTGTTAATTATCTGGTCCCTTTGCAAATCACCCAGTTAGTGTTGCCGCAAAATATAGAATTACAAGCATGGTATGTGCTTGACTATCTCAAACGAAAAAATGCCACATTGCCGCATTTATCTATTACACAACCTAGCGTTATGGTGGCCACAACTCCTTATGACCAAGCGAGAACAGAGACAAGCATAGAGGCATTTTTTTCAACTAAATTGTGGGAACAATTCTAGGAATTTAGATCACATTATTAAAATTTAGTGAATTGAGATGTGCGGTTATTGGCATCTGCAAAACACTTTGAAGCTTTTGTGTATCAGACAATAAACGTGAGTCACATTATCTTCAACGCCACTCAATCGCAAATATTCTCGGCACACTCCAGTATTTTTTTAAACTGTTTAATAAAAATAGCATGATCAATAGCGGGTAACGGATAGTAGTTTGGCTTTAATTTGCATCTATTTCCTTGTTGCGTAGTTTAACCTGAATTTTTGCGTTTCTTGAATTTAAAATAATCCGTAATTCCTACTGAAGTAATTTAAACTCAGCCATGGCAAAATGGTTATATGTACCCTCTACCTCAAAATATATTCAATGAAAGTAAAGTCTTGCAAGATTGGCGCTCGGCGATATTAAAGTATGTGTTTAATTTTAATGATACATTGCTTGGCCCTGATTTTAGAGCAGAACACTCAAGTTGTGGTTTCGATGCAGAGGGCAACCTGCTATTGGTTGCTGCTATTAGTAATATAGAGAGTAGCAGTTTGTGGTGCTGGAAGGGTGACATTGCTCGTGCTGTACCTATAAAATTTGCTCCTCGCACAGCGATTTGTATGTATACCATGTATACAGCGATTTGTATTATTGATTTGCCAAAGCCAGAGCTTAAACAAACTTTATTACTAGAAGCCCGTTTAACCAGAAATAATACTCAGGAATTATATTGTTTAGATTTTTCTAGTAATAGAACATTCGTTATACCCGATATTTTTAATTCGAAACATATGGCTTTAATTTGCTGTACAGTTTATTGGGATAAAGAGGAGGGATGGGTTGTTATCATAGGTGATGATGAGGGTGGTATAAGAAAAGGTATTTTTCAAAAAGGGAGATGGACGTTCAGTGGGCCAACCAAGGTATCGTCTTATTTTATTCACGCTTGTAGCAGTTATTGTGACGATAACGGCAAGCGTTTTATTGTGGCTAGCTCGGGACATGCAGGAGTAAGTTCTAGCGCAATGATTGCGGTATTGTATGCAGGCGATTTAACCGTAAAAAAAATTATAAAAGTGTCTAAACTTATTAATCATTTTCTAAACATACTCCCTCCTGAGTTGATAGCTAAAGGTATTAAGGTGATTGGTATTGATGCGGCAGGGAATCTGTTCTATTCAACCTTTGGTAAATTATTAACAGCTTTACCAACTGATTACTCAAAACTGTTCAATATTATACCATTAGATGATAAACCAGAATTTGCTTTTCTCAAACACGAATCATTAATAAAATTACCCAATAATAAATTTGCCTACTATAAAAATAATGTAATAACAATATGCACTGATATAGGGCAATCTCTTCATCAAATACCTTGTCCACAAGCAGAAAATATTGATATTGAATTATTCACTTTAAATTCAGAAACACAGCTGGCAGTTAAGAGAAGTAAATGGATATATAATTATTGGCTTCGGCAGACAGAAATAATTAGTATATCCAACGGCAATCCGATTTATGAATTATTAGATGGCGTGATAGATTTAATTAATTTAGATGACACTACTTTTGCTACCTGGCATATAGGATCTGATTCTTTACCAAAAGTTACTATATGGAATAAATCAGATGGTAGGAGATTGCAAGATTTCTACACTAAGTATCACTCATTTACTAAATTAGGAAATGGTAAATTTATAATCGCTCATGCACGGGGAAAGAGATGGGAAGATTTTATTCTAAATTTAGAGTTGTGGCAATGGGATAGCAGAGCTAAAAGAGCGAGTCTTTTGAGTGTCTCTCATGAAACGGTAAGAGCAGAAATGGGAAAATACAGCTCGGCAAATAAGTGGTTACGCTTAATGAGTCTAGCAAATGGTAAATTTATCTCGAGTAATAAATGGGGTCTTAAAATTTGGGATACACTTGATGATAACATAACGGTACAACATGATTTACAAGCAGTTGATTTTTTCTTTTATTTATTTGATCAATTTTTTCTCATTAAAGAGGGTTCTTGCCCATTTGCAATTTTAGATGGCAATACAGGTAAAAGTGTTTTTTCAGAGAGAGAGCTTGGACTATGTGACGTTGATTTTAACACGATGCGATTTATTAATAGGCAATTAATTTTTACCGCAAGGCCTTTGATTCCTTATTCCTCACCTAATAAGTTATTTATTATTGATTTTTCAGTGCAGCCATCCATAACGAAATTATAATCTAGCATCCGTAATTCCTACTGAAGTAATTTAAAGTTAGCCATGGCAAAATGATTAATCTACACTATTTGGAATAATCATTATATGTATAGTTTACCGTTGAATATATTTAATAGCAGTGAAGCCTTGCAAAATTGGCATCGTATTAGCACTGGTCATTTTATGGGGTTTTATGAAGTTACAAATCCAATAAATGGCAGTTATTTTGACTATAACCCTGTTTGTACTAAGGATCAACATGGAAATTTCTCCTTCAGCGATGACATCATGGGACCAAGTCTTTATCTACCTAATCCTAATTGTGGTATTGATGCAGCGGGAAACGTTCTGCTAATTTCAAGTTCATACATTGCACGTGAAAGTATTCATGATAGTTTGGTGTGTTGGAAAGTTACCCGCTCACTAGAAGTGAAAACTATCTGTCCTCCAAAGCCAGGCAAGTGTATCTATTCAACTATTTGTGTGGTTGATTTTCAAACCCATAAGTTAACTTTTCTAATAGAAGTACGTTTATATTATGGAATACAAACTTTATATTGTTGGAATATTTCTAATGAGCAAGAAATACTGGCCGAGTTTTCTTTCATTGTGCCAGTAGCTAAGATTAGCTGTTGTACAGCTTATTATGATCCTAAATATGGACTTACAATTTTTCTTATTCAAGAAAATAATTCTCTTAGGCAATGGTTTTTGAGAGGAGACTTACTGTTAGAAAAAAGTAATTTTTTATATTATTCAGCCGTTGCATGTATAAACTATACCAATGCACAAGGCAAGGTGGAAATTGTAGTAAGCACTATTGAGGCCAATGAATCCAAGCTTCTTTATTTGGATGCAGAAGATGGGAGGATAGTAAACGCTGTATTGCTAGAATTAAAACAAGCAATTTATCGCTTTTTAAATTTTCCACCCCCTGAATTAGTAAAAAAAGGCTTTGCTCTGCTTGGTATTACTAAAGCAGGAGAGCTTTATTATTTAACTAAACATTCTGTTTCCTTCAGAGATTTCCCTGATGAATTACATGCACAAGTTGCTGGCTACTTAACGCGGCCAGAGCAGTTGGCATGGGGTGCAACTAATAAAAAATTTCATGCCTTGATGCAGAGTGAAGCCATAGCAAGGGTGGCAGCAATGCCAGCCATTTACGATTATTCAAAAGTAGAAAAAATTATAGATTTAACAAATAAACCAGAGTTTAAATTTTTTCTGCACAAAGGGTTGATTAAATTAGACAATAATACTTTCGCAAGTTATTACCAAGAAAATTTAATAGACGATGATATTTTGATTAATATTTTTAATATTAATGGGAGACTCGGTTCTATAAGAGAAAGTTGTAGAAGCCATGCGAAGTTATTCTATTTAGGTGCAAATAAACTTGCAGTTAGCGGGTTTCATTTCAAAGAGGGTGCACGATCAAACTATACTCATGTATGGGATATAAAGCGAGGTATTCGACTTTATTGTTTAGCGATAGGTTGTACAGGATTACTTGATTTAAATGAGGAAATTTTTATCAGTAATGATGATTTCGAAGACAAGCTCTGTGTGTGGCATAAACATGATGGCCAACTTTTATACGAAATAAAAGTAGAGGATAAGAAAAAATTATTTAAATTAGATAGCGAAAAGTTTATTATTATATGCGATGACAATCATGAGTTAGAACTTTGGCAGTGGGATAATAAGAGTTGCACAATTTATTTGTTAGGTAAATTCAAAATAGACTTCAAACCTTATGTTAGAGCTTATATATCATTGTCGGCTTTAGATTTAATCCCAATAGGGAAAAATAAGTTTGTGCTTTTTTATGCGTTGTACCTGCAAATATGGGAAATTAACAATGATCAACTTATTTTTTTGTCGTCCAGGCTTCAGTATACTCCTTCAAGCCCTTATAGAAATTATTGCTGTAAACTATTTAACTTAGGTAATCAAGTATTTGCTAGTTGTTCCTCGGGGCCAGCAATTGGTATTTGGGATGGTAATACGAGGGAGCTTATTTTTAAACGTACGGAGGAGCTTCAAGATGCTTCTGGAAAGGATGTTACATTTTGTGCTTTAAATAATGGATGCTTAATTTATAGGGCGGGTCAACAGCTAAAAATGCTGAGTTTTGCAGAAAAGTCATCTATACCGAAATTATAATCTAGCATCCGTAATTCCTAATTTATATACCCTATGTATAAGCTGAAATTTTCTTGTTGTTTTTATGTGCATGTTATTATAATAGATATGCTATTATTACAAATTTCAGAAACCAGTATAAATATAAATGAAAGAACACACAGCCCAGCAACCTTGTTTAACAGGTCCTACTAAAAATTACCCTGACACTACCTGCCTGCATACCTTATTTGAAGCGCAAGCTCAGCTTCATCCTACTAAACTTGCGTTACAGCACCATACTAAAACCTACTCTTACTCTGAAATAAATCAGCGCGTTAAGCAGATTGCTTCTGCCTTGGTGAACTCGGGAGTAAAGGCGGGCGATCGGGTTATAGTTTTACTTAATAGAGAAGTTGATTTAATCGCCAGTTTTTTAGCTGTGATGAAAGTAGGCGCGGCTTATATTCCACTCGATATCCATTATCCGGCTGAGCGGATTGCTTACATCATAGCAGATGCAAAACCTGTCGCACTGATTCACAAAGGCACTTTAGGCTTGCTCTTAGCCCCTGGCGTTTTTCAGCTGGATTTAAATCAATTAGCTAATCATACTCCCCCCGCTTCATTGCTTGACGTGATGATGAGCGATGCACAGTTACCGGCTTATATTATTTATACATCAGGTTCGACAGGCAAACCAAAAGGTACGATGGTGAGCCATTATGCGGTGTTAAATCGTTTTTATTGGGTGTGGGAACATTATCCTTTTTTACCAGAGGACGTATGTTGTCAACTTGCTCCGGTGGGGTTTGTGGATGCAGTGTGGGAATGTTTTGGCCCTTTGTTGCAAGGCATACCAATTGTTTTAATGGATTATGAAACCATCATCGATCCTGCTTCTTTTATAAACGTGTTGCAAACCCAGCGTGTTTCCCGCATCGGGATGGTGCCGTCTTTATTAAGCGCGTTATTAGATGAAGCAGAAAATCTGGGGCAACGCTTACCTGCTTTACGGCATTGGGAAATCAGCGGTGAAGCGTTTCCAGCAAAATTAGCACAGCGTTTTCAAGCAGCTCATCCGACTGCACGACTTATTAATCGCTATGGTGCAACCGAAGCCACGTCTATTTTATATTATGAAGTTAACACCTTAACTCCTGATCAATATCGGGTACCGGTAGGAAAACCGATTGCCAATACGCATTGCTTTTTACTCGATGAAACAGGTCATCATGTTCCCGTTGGCGAAACGGGCGTGTTATATGTCAGTGGCAGGCCACTTGCTATGGGTTATGTAAATCAAGCCAAACCTTTTGATCGACTGTATTGTTTGGGAGATGTAGCGCGGCTATTACCCGATGGTCATCTTGACATAATAGGACGCAATGATAACAGGCTAAAGCTGCATGGATTTCGGATTGATCCCACAGAAGTTGAAGCCGTCATTGCCCAACATGCCGACGTCACCAACGCTATCGTCGTAAAGCAATTATATAATCAGCTTGAGATATTGGTTTGCTATATACAGCTTACTAAACATAAGCATGATCATTGGCAAAGCATTAAAGCTGCCTTACATAACGCAGCACTCATCGCCTTGCCGCGCTATATGCGACCTCATGCATATGTCATGTTAACGACCTTACCGCTTTCAGCCCATGGTAAATTAGAGAGGAAACAATTACCTTTACCACAGGCAACCGATTTTATTGTTCACGCCGACACGCTGATCCAAGCAAATACGCCTTATGAAAAAAAACTGCAAGCACTCTGCCAGACATTGTTAGGTGACATACCCATCAGCATGACAAGTCGGATATTCGAAATAGGCTTTGATTCTATTTTGTTAATTCATTTAGTCGCTAACATCAATCGCTATTATCATATAGCTTTAAAAACCAGTGACATTTTGCAATGCCAAACTTTAGCAGAAGTAGCGAGTCTAATTGAAAAAGCGACTCCTGTTCAACGTGAGAGTGACAACATAACACTTCCCTCATCGATTCCTCTTACCGCAAATCAACAAGGCATGTGGTTAACGCAAACATTAACGCCTGAATCAACTGCCTATCATATGTATGCGGCGTTTTTAATTCAGGGAAAACTGAATGACACCGCGTTAACACATGCTATCACGCACCTGATTCAGCAACACAGTATTTTTCATTTGAGGCTGGATAAGCTGACTGACACTCTTCACTTTAACATGACACCAAGCCTCGGTAAAATTTTATTTACCATGGATGCAACTGATTTTGCCGGCATAGACGCTTTTATCACGCAACCCTTTAACGTGAATACCGAACCACTCTGCCGTATCGCGATGGTTAAACGAGCGACTGATGCCTATGAACTGATCATTGTATTGCATCATATCATTATCGATGGTTGGTCGCTTGCTGTTTTCTTGCGTGAAATAGAACACACTTATCAACAGTTTAGTTTGGGTTATCAAGTGGATGTTGCAAGTGATAAAGCTGAGTTTTGCGCTTATTTTTATTCTCAACAACAAACTTATTTGCAACTGGAACAAGATACACGAAAAAAATTAATTCAAAACTACTATGCGAATCTTAACAATGCTCGCTTTCGTAGCCAACCCTTCGCGCAATATAATCTTAACCCCTCTGCCAAACCCTATGAGGGCAACACCTACTTCACACACTTAACACCTGAGTTGAGCGAAAAAATAAAACATGTTGCGAGTCAGCAAAGCATTAGCGTGCAGCTGCTTATGCTGACGGCATTTTATCTATTGCTGACGCGTTATCTTGATAGCCCAGACCTTGCCATAGGCATTCCTTTTGCCAATCGGCAAGCTGATGAGCAACAATTAAACTTAATCGGCTGTTTAGTCAATCTCATTCCCATTCGTCTCCACTTCAGCGAATTGAACACGGCTGACTTTTCAGAATTAGTAAATTATGTCGCTAAACAATTTACTTTACTAGAGAGTTTTGCTGATATTCCGCTGGCAAAATTGCTGGAATGGTTACCCGGTACAGATAAAACCGAACCCTTGTATCAAGTGGTATTTGCCTATCAAAATATCAACGATCAACATCTGCAATTAACCGGAACCGCTTGCACACCCTTAGACATTGCCA
>Ga0207024_10128_pt1 | contig 22684 bp, 20 predicted proteins | sample Alteio_BWMinCont_44_FD_153470 | JGI IMG/M metagenome (GOLD analysis project Ga0207024, IMG submission 153470) | Enriched cells from forest soil in Barre Woods Harvard Forest LTER site, Petersham, Massachusetts, United States -... | ecosystem: Environmental > Terrestrial > Soil > Temperate forest >...
AATGGAAAAGATTCACACTCCGAATGCAAAAACGATTGATCAGTTAGTTCAATTGTTGGGGAAAACGCCGAAAGATTTCATCAAAACGTTGGTTTATGAAGCCGATGGAAAACTTGTGCTGGCCTGCTTGCGCGGCGATCGGGAAATCAACGAACTTCGACTGAAAAAGTTCTTAGGCGCGCAAAAACTGACGATGGCAACCGAAGAGATGAGTTGGGGTTAGCGTTGAATGGGTAATCCTCTCACGAGAGCCGGCATTGCTTTACGGACATCATCTAGAAAAGTAATGTCATGTTGTATCTCTCGGATATTAGGGGGAAGCGTTGGTTCAAGTTCTTTTAGTTGATCATCCGTCATGTCATCCGGATGTCGCGTCAGTTTAATGGCAGGATTCTCTTGGGTTTCTGCTGCTCCCAGGATAAGATGACCTTTGATGGTTCTGATCTGGCTGCGGAACTCCGGAAAAGCTCTGATAAGCTGGTCGCGCGTCATGCGATCCAGGGCATAAATGGTTGAGGCTTCCCCGAGCATTTCACGGGTGATTACCGGAACTCTTCGACCCAATAAATCCGGTGCATCTGCATACATGGCCGACCAATTGACGGCCAAACGATTAATCTCCGACATATAGGAAGTACTGGCAAAGCAAGTCTCTACTCTTCTTGTCTTATTACGAAAATCAAACTCAAAGAACATTTTTCGAAAAAACTTAGCCGCAAAGACTGCTGGGATCGCTTCTTCGTTTCCGACAAAAAGAATAATTTTCGTAGGAGCAGGCAGCAATAATGGAGTTTCAGCTTTCCCGTTTCCAGGCGTAAACCTCTCCACGATCGGCTCCGGCTGAGCCGTTGTTTTCGCCGCCACCCGGAGTTCATTTTTTGCAGGAATAAGAGGAGAACCATAAGGCAGGAGGACACTGGTTTCCATAGTGTTGTCTCTATACCCATTTTTAAGCTTATAATAACACGGCCGACTTCGAAATGTTGATAAAATCCTTGTAGGAAATACGAAAATAGTGTATAATTATTGAAGAATAATCTATAAAAAGGGAGGCCACTGGGGTGAAAACAAGCAACAATAAGGTTTGGATTCTGCTCGGGGCGGGCGCCGGCGTAGCGGTTTCGGTTGGATTATACTTCTTTTTGCGTTCATTGCGCGGAGGCACGAGAAGTTCCAACGTAAAGCGCGTAGAGGCGATCATTCGCGAGGCGGAAGGCCTGCTTCGACAGCACAAATAGGTTAAATTGACTGAGGTGTCCCATTACCTTTGAAAGGAGAGCCCATGGCATTTGAATCGCTTTTGGAAATTGAAAAGCCTCTGGCAAAGCTCCAGGAAAAAATTGAAGAGCTTCGCCGTCTGAACGCTACTGGCTCCGTTGATCTTACCAGTGAAATCCGCCTTCTGGAAGAAAAAGCGCATCGTCTAAAAGAAGAAATTTTTCAGTCGCTTACTCCCTGGGAAAAAGTTCAGTTGGCCCGGCATGCGAAACGGCCAACGACACTCGATTACATTAAGGCGCTTTTCACCGACTTTGTGGAACTGCATGGCGATCGATTGTTTGCGGAGGATTCGGCGTTAGTCGGTGGTTTTGCAAAATTTGAAGAAACGCCCGTTATGGTGATGGGCCATCAAAAAGGAAAAGACACCAAAGAGAATCTCCACCGAAACTTTGGGATGGCTTCTCCTGAGGGTTTTCGAAAAGCAGCGCGGCTATTGAAGATGGCCGAGAAGTTCAATCTTCCGGTGATGACCTTTATTGACACTCCCGGCGCTTATCCGGGGATTGGCGCGGAAGAACGAGGTCAATTTATCGCGATTGCGGAAAACTTAATGCAATTGGCGCGCTTACGCGTTCCGGTGGTGGTGACCGTGATTGGGGAGGGTGGCTCTGGCGGTGCGCTGGCGCTGGGCTTGGGAGATCGCGTTTTGATTTTGGAGCACGCGGTCTACTCGGTGATTTCACCGGAAGGATGTGCCTCGATTCTGTGGCATGACGGCAAGAAAGCGCCGGAAGCCGCCGCCTTCTTGCATTTAACCGCTCAAGAACTCGAAAAACTTCGCTTGGTGGATGATGTGATCGCGGAACCTTTAGGGGGCGCGCACCAAAATCCTGAAATTGCTTTCCGAAATTTAAGAAAAGCATTTCGGATGCATTTGCCGCTCATTATGCAAAAGCGAACCGAAGAATTACTCGAGCTTCGATATCAGAAATACCGACGAATGGGCGCTATTTTGGAGCTCCCTCAGCTCCGTTAATCGCCGGTGTGGCTGTTAGCGTTAAAAAACGTCAAAGACATTTGGCGGGACAAAAAAATCTTTGTGCTCTCTCTGTTTTTTCCCGCATTTTTACTTTTTGTGACCCATCTTTTTTATGCGCACTCTGAATCCTTATTAAGCGCAATCCCCTTGGATGTCGTTAATCCGGAGCCTGTCTTTCCGCACGTCGGAAAATTATTGGTGATGGCGATGGCCAACGTGAAACTTCCGCAGGGTGATCGCTCCTTGTTTAAAATGTTCGAAGTTTCAAAAAAACAAGCTTTAAGCGATTTGCGTAGCGGCAAAGTTGCGGGAGCGCTCTTCATACCCCAGGGGCTGAGTCAATCAATCAAAAACGATCAATCACGCCGGTTACTGTTTGCGGTAAATTCGAATGACAAGCGGTCCGCCCTTTTGGCACCGGCCCTCTCCTCACTAATTTTACATTTTGATTTTTTGATTGAAAAGAGTCGGGGAAAAATTCGTAACGAGCCGATGACTCTCACCTTTCTTCCCATGGGGGGAGAGACGATTAATCCCGAATTGGAATCCTTTTTAAATATTTTCATCTTTGCGTTGGTGTTTCTCGTTTCTTATGTGGCGGGCACCTGGATTTCCGAGTTTGAACGCGGCAGTTTTACCCGGTTTCAACTTTGCCGTTTGCCGGAAGGCTCGATGCTGGGGGGAACGTTGCTGTCGACGCTGTTTCTTGGTTTTCTTCAAGTGGCCTTGTTGTTATTTTTAGGGAAGATGATTGGATTAAGCCTGGATCGATTGATGGTGGGAATTTGGCCTTTCGCGTTTTTTTTGATCCTCGCTTCGGTAGGACTTGGATTTATCTTTGCTTCTTTTTTAGAGAAAGAAAAACAATTAAATTTATACGCTTCCTTATTTCTTATCCCACTTTATCTGCTTTCCGGCTCTTTGGCAAACGATTTGCAGCTCGATAGAATTTCCAAATTCTTCCCTTGGCATCAAGGTTATCTTTTACTGTCGAGCGTGTTGAAAACCGAACCTCTTCCCGGATTGTTGATGATTCAAATGATTTTCTCTTCGTTAATTTTGGCCATGTTCGGGTTAGGGGTTTTCTCGTTGAGGCGCTTACGTCATGGTTAATGAAATCGTAGTTTCGAATGTTTCGAAGACGTATCGCAAGACCGTGAAAGCACTTTCCGAGGTTTCGATCGCCTTACGAAAGGGCGAAAGTGTGATGCTTCTAGGGCCCAACGGAGCTGGAAAAACGACCCTCATCAAGATTCTTTCCGGACTTTTATCGGCTGATGGTGGAGAAATCTTGTTTGACAACCGCAAATTTTCAATCAGTGAATACCCGGCCCCTTGGTTTGGCGTGGCCCTTCAGGAAATCGGTTTATGGCCTCATTTGACGGTGGCTGAAACCTTGGAGTTTGTGGGACGGCTTTATCGTTTAAGGAATGAAGTCTTGAAAAAAAGCATTGCGCGTTTAATCGAAGAGTTTCGTTTGGAAAAAAGCTTGAAGATTCGCGTTTCGGATTTGTCAGACGGGATGAAGCGGCGCCTTAATTTGGCGTGTGCGTTAATCCATCATCCTCCAGTATTGTTATTGGATGAGCCTTCCTTGGGATTGGATATCGAAGCCCGGTTACAGCTTTGGAATTACTTGCATGAAATCAAGGAAAAGAAAGAGATTATCTTACTGGTTTCGACGCATGATATGGAAGAGGCTGAGAAGCTGGGAGATCGTATCGCGATTTTGTCGCAAGGGAAATTGATCGCGAATGGAACACCGTCTCAATTAAAAAATGGGAAATCTTCGTTAGCGGATGTTTTTATAAGTCTTACTGGCCGCTCGTTGGCTTAACGCTTTCCGGCGTTTGGGTCTGGATAAATCGATCAGACTCCGGTACGGGAGGAGGGGAGGCTTCGCTCGTGAAAACCGGGAAAACGTCACCACTGCGCTGTAGTTCTAGCGTCGGTCTGTATATTCGAGCCAAAAGACGATCGGCTTGAGGGGAGTTTCCAACTGGATTTGTCATAATGATTGACTTTTATTGGCAGCTTCTCCATAAAATCCTTTTTTTTAAGTAAACAAGGTGTCGACCGTCAGTATGGAAAAATAAAGTAAAAATGGCCAAGGGGAGAGGATCATCGAAGTTTAAAATCCAATGGAGTCGCGTTCTTTTCATCGCTATCGGTCTTTTTTTTATCTTGGAAATTGTTCTTTCGTTTGGACGGCGAATATTGCAGGAACGTCAAACGCATACCAAGCTTATGAGGATTGAAGCGGAGATGGGGCGCCTGGAAACCGAGAATCAGAATCTCCGGAAAGAGAAGGAAGCCCTGTATAGTCCAGAGAAAGTAGAGGAACTCGCAAGGGAAAAGCTCGGTTACACCAAGCCGCATGAGTTCGCGATTAAGGTGATCAAGAATAACTCTTCCGAAATTTCCAATGAGGAGGGAAAACCTCCCCATTCATCCAAAAGGCTGTGGGACAAAATGAAGGAGGAAGCGCCGCTTAAATGGCTTTTGAGGTAGGGACGGTCGTCGATGGGACGGTCGTCAACATTACCAATTACGGAGCTTTCGTCGAGCTTTCGGATGGAAAAGTGGGCTTGGTCCACATCTCGGAAATTGCCGAGAAATACGTCACGAACATTCGCGACATTCTCAAAGACCGCCAACAGGTGAAGGTCAAGGTTTTAGGTTTGAATGAGAAAGGCTACGACCTTTCCATTAAACAGGCCGAACGCAAAACACCGCCTGTTGAGCGAAAGCCCTTTGTCGAGCGTAAACCGTTTGATAAAGGCCCCAACAAGCGCGGAAAGATTAAATTAAAGTCGCGCACCTTGGGGGATGTGGAGCATGATAGCGACCGCCGAGGCGAGTCGCTTTCGTTTGAGGATAAGCTGGCGCGTTACATGAAAGAAAGCGAAGAAAGGCTTTTAGATTTAAAACGGAACGTCGAAGCAAAACGAGGCAAGGGACGAATCAGATAAAATGGATATTATAATTTAAGGAGGATTCTTAGATAATGAAACTGATTGCTCAACTCATGCAAAAGACTACCGGAGTTTCTCCGGAGCAAATTCAACTGCCGCCGTTTGATCATCTGACACGGATACTGCTCGCAGTCTCTTTGGTCACGGCGATTCTCTCCATCTTGTTTGGTGTGTCCCTCATGAGGGCCGTGATGAAAGCGAGCCCAGGCACTAAGAAAATGCAAGAGGTCTCCGACGCGATTCGCGAAGGCGCGATGGCCTATTTATCCCGCCAGCGAAACACCATGTTTTTATTTGTTTTCGCCATCGCCATCGGGCTATTTTTCTTTTATCGCACACTTCCGGCCTATGCCAATGATTTAAGCTTGCAAGTCGGGGTCGCCGTGGCATTCTTAATGGGTGTTCTGGCGTCTTACGGAGCCGGTTATGTCGGGATGGGTTTGGCTGTTCGGGCCAACGCCCGTGTCGCCGCCGCCGCGTTGACCAGTTTCAAGCGGGCTTTAGAAATCGCGTTTGACGCGGGCGGAGTTTCGGGGATGTTCACGATCGGGATGGGCCTATTAGGCGCCACCCTTATCTTCCTTATATTCAAAGAAAAAGCGATGTTCATTTTAGTAGGATTCGGATTCGGCGGCTCATTGGCGGCCTTATTTATGCGCGTCGGCGGCGGTATTTTCACGAAAGCCGCGGACGTGGGGGCCGACTTGGTCGGCAAAGTAGATATGTCGATTCCGGAAGATGATCCGAGAAACGCCGCCGTGATTGCCGATAACGTGGGCGATAACGTGGGCGACTGCGCCGGTATGGCCGCGGACGTTTTTGAAAGTTACGAAGTGACGCTGGTCGCCGCGATTATTTTGGGCGCCGTCCTTGCCGCATTTCCGTCAATTACAGGACAACCGTTCGGTTTAAAACTGATTATTTTCCCTCTCATTGTTCGCTCGATTGGCGTCTTTGCATCCTTTATCGGCATTAAAATGGTGAAGGGTCAAGAAGAAATGCCTGATCCGATGAAGCCGATTAATTTTGGGTTCTGGGTTTCCGGAATTCTCGCGTTGATTGGCGTCTTCATCGCCGACAAGCTGTATTTAGCCGGCGATCTTCGTTTCTTTTATGCTTGTGGCGCCGGCGTTGTTTTGGCTGTGGCGACCCTGTATCTCACCAATTACTACACGCACATTGACAGCACAGCGGTCACCGAAACCGCTTACTCCACGAAAACCGGTGTAGCCACGATGATTTTATCGGGTCTTGCGTTCGGGTTGCAATCGAGCGTGTGGGCCATTTTGTTGATTGGCGGCGGCATCGGCGCATCGTTGTTAATTTTCCAAGGCGGCGGACTTCCGATGCAAATGTACGGAATTGCGCTTGTCGGTCTTGGACTGCTGACCACCACGGGTTATATTTTAGCGATGGATACTTACGGACCGGTCACCGATAACGCCAATGGCGTTTTCGAAATGTCCGGTGCCTTGAAAGAATCGGCCAATGGCGAACGCGCACACAAGATTGTCGCGAAACTGGATGCCATCGGCAACACAACCAAAGCGCTTACGAAAGGTCTTGCGATTGCCACCGCGGTGATTGCAGCAACGGCCTTATTCAGTTCGTTTATTGAAGCAGCCAAACTTACGCTCACCGGAATTCGTATCGATTTTCCGATCGTTTTCATCGGTCTTTTGGTGGGTGGCGCGGTGCCGTTCTTGTTCTCCGGATTTGCAATTAACGCGGTCGGTCGCGCGGCGTTCTTGGTGGTTGAAGAAGTCCGCCGCCAATTCCGCGAGATTCCCGGAATCATGGAAGGACGGGCGAAACCGGAATACGGCAAATGTGTTGACATCTCGACTTCCGCGGCTCAAAAAGAGCTTTTGGGCCCCGGCGTGCTCGCGGTATGCACCCCGCTGGTCATTGGTTTCGCGTTAGGCGCGGAAGCGCTGGGCGGCTACCTGGTCGGCACGATCCTGAGCGGTCAGTTAATGGCCGTTTTCATGTCGAATGCGGGCGCCATCTGGGATAATGCAAAGAAGAAAGTGGAAGAAGGATTGTTCGGCGGCAAAGGAACCGAGCAGCACAAAGCGGCTGTTGTCGGCGACACTGTCGGCGATCCGTTGAAAGACACGGCCGGTCCTGCGATTAATCCGCTGATTAAAGTAGGAAACTTGGTTGCCATTCTCATGGCTCCGGCCGTCACTGCAGGAGCGCTTCCCAACATGCCCGGCATGATTCGCTGGGGAATTGTCGGCGTTTCATTAGCTCTGCTTGCATTCTCCGTTTGGTTCTCGAACCGCGGCTCCATTGTGACCGATGATGCAACGTCCCACGGTGGCGGAAACTCCAAAGGCACCCTCCCTCGCGAGGTCGCCGGCGTCCGTTAATTAGGGACACACCACTAATTTTATTCATGGAGAATAAAATTGTCCTGACAATCATATAAACATAAGTGGATGAAATGTAGTCAGGGCTAATATTTACAAATTGGAAACATTGATCGGGGAACTTGATGCAAATCAGGTTCCCCGGTTTGTTTCTAAAGGGAGAGTATGCTGGTTCTTGTGCCAGACTACCTTAGTCGATGACCGATAATAGTCTTAAAAATTAAATTAAGACTATTATCGGTCATCGACTAAACCTACCTGAAGTCTTACGACAAGCAAGTTCGTGATGGATTTGTAACAATTCGTTAACAAAATATCTCTAGACTTTTCAGCCCGTTATCGGTATATTTTTACCAAGTAAAAAATTCAAAAAAGGAGCTGAGTGTCTATGGCGGTAACAAGTGCTAAAATTCGTCAAGCGATGGAAGGTGTCAAAGAAAGACTCCAAAGTGGACGGTATAATGGTCCGGACGCTATAGCGGTAATCCGAGATTTAAAAGGAGCCCCACAGAGCCGCTTTATACCGGCAAGAGATTGGGATGCTCTCAGGCAGTTTGCTCAACGATTTCCTGCATCCAACAGTTCCAAATAGATAGATCAATCATCAAAAAATGCCTTCCATTAGGAAGGCATTTTTTATTTATCCAATTCTTATCCACACACTATGCACAAGGAATTCCCTCCTTCTTTTAGAATAAAGTCCCGTTTTTTTGTTTCTGAAAGGGGTGATTTGTCGAATAAGTAACAATTCGTTAACAAAATAGGCCTTGATTATTATAGCATTTCTTGGTATATTTTTAACTAGAAAAAATTATAGAGGAGCTGAAACTTATATGTCGTCAGTTGTTCGAGTGATTGCAGTAGATGGAAGAGCGCCTCGGGAAGTATTGAGCGATGTTCGGCGATCTTTACAAAAAGGAGAAGACCCTAAGGTACTTTTGAAAGTTTTGGACAGATTAGATCCTAGAAATGAATCAGACAAGACCACACGACAAAAATTAGAATTACAGTTTGAGGGAATCGACTGGACAAGACTTGAGCAACTCAGGACTGAAGTCTCCTCTAAAGTTCCAAAAGAAGCATCTGTAGCTTCTAGCAATGGAAATGGTGTTAACGTAACTGAATTTGCTTCCAGAAAGGGCTTGTATGAACTAACTGGTCGCCTCGAGAGGCTTACGGACGAATATGATCGGTTAATCGAAGAGCTGGGAAGCCGATCGCCCCAGGTCACAGCATCTGAAGCCCAAGTAAGATTGGAAGAAGGAACACAATTACTTCATATCAGCGACACGGTCCTGAAAAGTCCTGCAGTCTTAGAATCATTCCGTGAAGATGTAGACGGAAGATTTGAGGCTCACAAGAATCAAGTGAAACGAAACGAAAAAGGTCGAGAAAGAGATGGAAAGAAAAGCAAAGAAAGAAATGGTAGTTCAGATTCACAGCCATCTCCGATGCAGAAACAAGCCAGAATGCAACAAAAGTTGGACGAAGCTCATCAAGGCTTACAAACGTTATATGATAGGTTAAAAAGAGTAATTGAGCGATCTTCCCAACCAGCTGGAGGAGAAGGTTTCTTGGTTGCAGCTAACAATCTATAAAAACATAGTAACGGATACCTTCAGAAAGAAGCCGAAAGGCTTCTTTCCTTTTTCTCCCGAAATAAAGGCGGCATGGAAAAACGCAGAAAATCCGATAGTCCGAGCGAGTTACCCGTAGAGCAAGAAGTGCGTCCAAAGGTAAGCCCTATTCCTCAAGTGGATCCCGCCAGTCAGGATCGGAAAACATACAATCTTTTCATCCTGTATCATGCCAGCCGTGCTTTAAGCGGCGTGATGGAGGTGGATGAGGTTCTTAGCCTCACCCTCGACATGTCGACCGAAGTGATGAACGTTGAATGGGGTCTCTTTTATCTGATGAGTGAAGAGCAGGATGCGCTTGAACTGCGTAAAACCAGGGGTATTAGCGCAGATAAGGCCCCCCAATCAATGCCGATGGTGGAAGGGATGTCGGAGTGGGGAAAGGGGAAAGCCGACGCCATGCCGTTTCGCGAGCTTCGGCCGGAAATGCTCTTAGTGCGCTCTTTTCCTGCCCTCATGAATATTCTGCCTTTAGAACCTTACTATCTGGTTCCCATGTTCCATAAACTTCGGTTTGTCGGCCTCATGATTTTGGGTCGCCGTCTTGATGCGCTTGAGTTTTCTGAGAATGATTTGGAGCTCCTCAGCACCATTGTCTCCCTTTCGGCCAACACTCTATTAAATGCACATCTTTACGAGCTGGCAATCTTGGACGGCACGACCAAGCTTTTTGTGGCCCGCTATTTCCGTCAACGGATGAAGGAAGAAATGAAACTTGCACGCCGTTACAATCAGCCGCTGACGCTCATTATGCTCGACATCGACTATTTTAAATTGATTAACGATTCATACGGTCACCCGGCGGGAGACCAAGTATTGACCGAGGTTGGCCGGATTATCAAAAGCTGTACGCGCGACTATGTTGACATCCCGTGCCGGTACGGCGGGGAAGAATTTGCCATCCTCTTGCCTGAAACCGATCAAGAGGGCGGCTATTATGTGGCGGAGCGAATCCGGCAAACCGTTGAAGCGGCCGCGCCGCTGAAAAATGACGTGAAGATCACGCTTTCCGGCGGTGTAGCCACCTATCCGATGGACGCTGAAACCGAACAAGTTTTGGTGGAGAAATCCGACCTTGCTCTTTACGAAGCGAAGCGCGCCGGACGCAATCAGGTGGTGACGTACCAGCAGTTTCAATCCAGGAATCCCCTGACATGAAAAAGGTTTTGTTTTTGCTTCTGGTTCTCCTGACGTGCTCGGTGACTTTTGCGGACGAACCGTTTCGCGCGGTGTTGATTTCGGATAGTCATCTTGGGTTTAAGAAATCGGATGAAGCTTTCGCTAAGTTTTTGGAGGATCTAAAAACATTGCCCTTTACGCCGCAGGTTCTCATCAACAACGGAGATATCACGGAAACCGGGGCCAACGATGTGTTCGAGCGATACCAAAAAATGGTGACCGGGCTTTTTAAACAATCCTTTGCGGTGATTGGAAATCATGACACGCGCTGGAATCCCGAGGGGAAAAAAGCCTTCGCCGAGCGGATCAATCCAATCTATTTCAGCAAAGATTTTGCCGGAATTCACTGGATGTTTTTAGATTCAACGATCGAACATCAAACGCAAGGCCACGCGGATTTCCGGGAATTGGCCTGGATTAAGAAAGATTTAGCGGACGTTCCACCGGACGAACCCATCTTGGTCTTTTCGCACCATCCCTTTAAATGGCGCGGGATAAGCGTCGATAACGGTTTTGATGTGATTAAGCTTTTTAGCGGACATGACGTGGCGGCCTATTTTAACGGCCATGGTCATAGCCTAGTTCACTTAAGTTTTCAGGGAGTTCCGTTTATTGAAAACGATGCGCTTTTTCATGATCATTATTTAATTCTCGAGAAAAATGGCGATCAAATTTCGCTATCGGTTAAAACGGTCGGAGAAGCCGAACTGAAACCCTGGATGACGCTTTCGCTTCATCCTCAGAAAACCGCTGAACCGTTTCCCGTGAACCCGGAGATTTTTAACGGAATTCAAGCCGTTGAGGTGGGGGAGATCTATGCCGGATTAGCTTCTGACGATCACCGGGTGTATGCAGGGACCCTTTCAGGAGATGTCATCGCCGTTGACCCCACGGGAAAAACCGTGTGGACGAAGACACTGGACGGCGATGTTTTGGCCGCTCCCGTGGTTTCCGGGAACCGTTTGGTCGTGGGGACAAAGGCGGGGACCCTCTATGCCTTCAAAGCAACGGATGGCTCTGCTCTTTGGAAGAAACATCAGGGTTATCCATTTCCAGCTCCACCGGTCATTGCGGATGACACAATCTTCATCGGCGCAGGAGACAAAAACGTTTATGCTTATGATCTCAAGACGGGTCAGGAAAAATGGCACACGCCCCTGGGAAACTTTACAGAAATGAAACCGGCCATTCAAGACGGAAAAGTTTTTATCGGCGCTTGGGATCATACGTTTTACGCCTTGGATGAAAAAGACGGGCATATAATCTGGAAAACAAACATTGGAAAAGCCATGTATTATTCTCCAGCGGTGGCGGATCCCGTTTTAAGTAAAGATTTGGTGATTGTGGCGGCCAAAGATCATTTTGTGTATGCGTTGGATCAAAAAACCGGCGAGATTCGGTGGAGCAAGCCTTCCAATGATTCCTTCAGTTCTCCCCTGTTAAATCCCGGCGATAATTTGCTGAGTCGGGGCACTTTTGACATACTGTTTGCGGAAGTCAGCGGACGGGTCATGGCGCTTGACGGCGACCATGGAACCGAGCTTTGGACAAAAAAACTGAATACCGCGTTTTATAACGCTTCGCCGGTTGAAGACGATAATTTTATTTATCTGGTCGGCGTGAACGGTGAGTACATCAAATTAAACCGCAAAACCCATGAGATCGAGGATCACTTGAAATTTTCACCGGGCTGGACCTTCAGCACGCCTGTCCTCTTCCGCGGCAAGCTTTGGGTCGGCTCCCTCGACGGCTACCTCTACGCCATTCCTTGACAAAGCGAAAAACTCCATGATATAATGTAGCTACAAACATAGCCACCGAGGTGAAACATGAAATTTGCCAATGTCCGTGAACTCAAGAACAAAACCTCCGAAGTTTTGAGAAAAGCTGAAAAAGAAGATATTGTGATTACTCGCCAGGGGAAGCCATGGGCGGTCATCAGCAAGCTGCACGAAGATGATCTCGAGGATTATATTTTGGAGCATAGCCCCGTTTTTTTGAAGTCCTTGGAAGAAGCACGCGCGGAGTACGATAAGGAAGGAGGCATTACACTAGCGGCATATCGCAAGCAAAGGACCCGCAAGCGTGCATAAATTTGCCGTCATCCTCTCTAAGCAAGCGGTTCGGGATTTGCGCGATCTTCCGGACGAACATGCTGAAATGATCCTCGATTCTTGGGGTGAATTACAAGAAAATCCATTTCCGAGGGGAAAACTGATTAAAAAAATTAAAGGAACAAAATCAGTCTATTATCGTTTAAGGGTGAACCAGTATCGCGCATTTTATGAAATTTCAGGGCGTCAAGTCATTATTCTTAGGGTTGTTCCCAAGAAAGACGCTGACAAATACATCAAACATTTATGAACAATTAGCTCCATGTCAATAAAGTTTTTCTTTCGCGCTCCATCTTAAGGTGAATCCAGTCTGCTTCTTCCAGAGCTAATTCGCGTGATTCCACTCTGACGCCCCCCACTTTTTTCCACGCAGCATTGTCATCCCACATAACAAGCTGCCCTCCATCCCAGCAAAGCTGACCAGGATGCAAATCCCAAAAATAATCTCCTTGCGGTTTAACGACGGTTTCGTTAAACCAGTACGCAACTATCCAACTTTTTTCGCCCGTCGCTTTCGGCCTTCTCGAATAATAAACTGACCTTTTCGCGTCCTTTAACCCTGGAGGTAGCACAACAGAAATTTCTCCTTCATCAAGTATCCTCAATCCGTACGGATAACGCCACTCTACAGGGCAGCTTCTCGGCTCCCACTTTCTGTTTCTGACAGGCCCAGTGTCAGGCCCGGTTATAGTCCCAAAGCCAATTTTTAATACTTCATTATTGCCGTCTGATAATTCTAAAACGACCGACTCGTCTCCAGCCCCGATCACGCCTGTTGTCCTGAAGTTCTGCGAGACCGGATTTCTTTGGAATGCCGTGATGGCGAATTCGTATCCGTCTCCCAGGATATTGGCTTTAGATGGATTTGACCGCCGAAGCTCTTCTAAGTAGGTCGTTAATGCATCCCGTATTGTCATCGATTGCGGGGGTTCGCGAAGTTCTTGGATACTTTTCCCGTAACGCCTTATATCATCGCCGTTCGGCAACAAAATTTTAGGATTAGCTCGTAAAACAGATCCAATGGCCATAAGACTATCTCTATATTATCACGACAAGGTCTGAATTTGTCAATTCTGTATTGGCAATACCGTTCCAGCTCTTGATGGACCCAAGTTTGTCTTCGAAACGAGGAATTGGGTGTAAAAGGGCGAAATAGGGGATAATCTCAAGATAAGGAGCTACGTTATGTACGCGTTGGTTGAAACCGGAGGACGGCAATTTCGGGTCGAAGAAGGAAAAGATATCGTCGTTGACTTGATGGATGCGTCTGAAGGCAAGAAAATTACACTGAATAAGGTTCTTTTGATTGAAAATGGCGAGGGCAAAACCCACATTGGGGCCCCCTACGTCAAAGGGGCCAAGGTTGAAGCCACGGTTCTCCGCCATGAACAAGGAAAGAAAATTCGAGTTTTTAAATACAAACCGAAAAAGCGCTATCGCAAAACACAAGGCCATCGCGCAGATTACACACGGGTGAAAATCGAGAAAATCACTGTAGGGGGCTAATAATGATTCGAGAGACCGAAAAACAGGAAACCGAAGACAATCAATGTGATCCATTCAGCGTAGAAAAAATATTCGGGGTGGCGACTTTGGGCGCTGTCGTTTCCTTGGGGATGTACTTTCTCTATCAAAACTTGGGCGAAGAGCATAAGAAAACCGTAAAAGACAGCTTAGCCGCCGGTTTCCGCGCCGCTCTGCACCTGTAAGTGCTCGCGGCTCTTAACCCGCGACAGCGTGAAGCCGCTTCCCACCTCCAAGGCCCGGTTCTTATCCTGGCAGGCGCCGGAAGCGGAAAAACACGCACCTTAACCTACCGCATTGCTAACCTTCTCCAGACCGGTGTCCAAGCCAATCATGTCTTGGCGGTCACCTTCACCAACAAAGCGGCTCAAGAGATGAAATCTCGTATTGCGGCGATTCTAGGAAATAAAGCCTGGGGATTGGCCATGGGGACCTTTCACTCAATTTGCGTCAAGATTTTGCGGAAAGAAGCCCATCATTTAGGATTAAGCAACGATTTCTCCATTTTTGACGATCAGGATCAATCGTCCGTCATTCGCGATATTTTAAAAGATCTCAATCTCGATTCGACCAAATATCATCCTCGCAGTATTTTAAGTGTGATTTCCGCGGCAAAAAATAAGAAAGTAACCAGTGGACGCATTGGCACCGAAGGGTTTGAAGCGATGGTGGGCCGCGTTTATCCCGAATATCAAAAACGCCTTCGCGATTTTCATGCCTTTGATTTCGATGATCTCTTAACCGAAACGGTCCGTTTATTCACAGAAAAAGCAGATGTTCGCCGACGCTACGAAGAAACGTTTACGCACGTGCTGGTTGACGAATATCAAGATGTCAACGATACGCAATACAGACTCGTCAAGCTTCTCTCGGAAAATCATCGAAATTTGTGTGTGGTGGGGGACGATGACCAAAGTATTTACAGTTTTCGCGGCGCGAACGTGGAATTGATTCTCCGGTTTGAGGATGATTTTCCAGATGCGAAAGTAATTCGTCTGGAAGAAAATTACCGCTCCACGGGGACAATCTTGAAGGCGGCGAACGCCGTTTCCGCTGGAAATGAACGGCGAAAACCGAAGACGCTGTGGACCTCGAATCCCGAGGGAGAAAAGCTGACCGTCTTTGAAGCGATGAACGAACGCGAAGAAGCCCGCTTCGTCCTCGATGAGATGCGGCGTTTAATGCGTTCCAGCGAATTTTCCACGAAAGATTTTGTTGTATTGTATCGAACAAATTCCCAGTCCCGCGCGATTGAAGAAGCGCTTTTGCAGCGCGGCATGCCCTACCGGTTAATCGGCGGCATTCGTTTTTATGATCGCAAAGAAATTAAAGATTTGATGGCGTACTTGAAGGTTCTGGTGAATCCGTATGACGGCATTAGTTTGCGCCGCATCATCAACGCTCCGGCGCGTGGAATCGGCGCCACGACATTAAAGCGATTGGAAGATTTCGCCGCCGAAAGAAATGAAGGTTTGTTTTATTCACTCATGCATTTGGATGAGATTCCTGAGATGAAAGCCAAGGCGAAGAAAACATTATCGGAATTTAAATCCTTGATGGCGGGACTCATCGAACATAAAAAAAATTCGACCCTCACGCATTTGGTGAAAGAAGTCTTCACGAAATCGGGTTACAAAACGGCCCTGGAAGAAGAAGGTGATGCGGACGCCAATGCCCGGATCGAAAACTGCCAGGAGTTGTTAAGCGTTACGCGCGACTTCGAGAAAAACGCGGAGGACAAAAGCGTCGAGGCGTTTCTCTATCATGTGTCACTGTTAAGCGATGTGGACGGCATGACGGAAGCGACGGAAGCCGTGACTCTCATGACCCTTCACGCGGCCAAAGGCTTGGAGTTCCCGGTTGTTTTCATCCTCGGGTTTGATGAAGGCGTTTTTCCGCACAGCCGCTCACTGATGGAAGAAAAAGAAGTGGAAGAAGAACGCCGCCTCTGTTACGTCGGTGTGACGCGAGCAATGAAGAAGTTGTATCTGATTCGCGCCCATGAGCGGACTTTGTATGGCATGACGAACTTTACCGCGCCATCACGATTTTTAAAAGAGATTCCGAGAGAATTGATCGAGTTGAAAAACCAGCGTGAGAGCGGCCGTGTCACGTGGGAAGAAACCGGCGGCCTGATGCAGATTAAAGCCGGAAGCCGCATTCGCCACGAAAAATGGGGAACCGGCACTGTCCTTGGGAAACAAGGCACTCAAATTTCCGTTGTTTTCGAGAAGGTCGGTTTGGTGCGCCTTCCACTTGACGACGTGCTTGCCCTGCAAAGCGTTTAGCGCTTACTTGGTCCAAGGAAGCTTGGAGAGTAATTCCATAAAGGGCTTTAATTTTTCGGTCATTTCTTGTTTGATCACAAACCCTTGAATATGGGAAATCAACCCGAGCATGTCTTTATGCCATTGGGGATCAAGCGCCTTCAACTTTGGTCCATTGATTGACGAATAAAGGGCGGCCCCGGATTCCGCGAAGAACTCGTCCTGATTTTCTCCAGCATATTCGGTCACGAACTCTTTTTTTGCTTTGGCGCGTTTGTAGGCTTCATCCAGTTTTTTCGTGAATTTCACATAGTAATCGTGATCCAGATCGTCCAACGAATCTAAAATGGCATGAAATGTCTCATGAATGCTGATGTTATTGTCACGGTATTCAAGACCGACTTTTTCTGCACAAAGAAATGCGGTGCCGTAGTTTGGATAATAGAGTCCGCCGATGTGTCGATCTAAATTCATCCATTCCTGGTTTGCTAGAGCGTCAAACGATGAAAGAACAACGCTTTTTCCAGAGCTCAACTGACGAACCGCGGAGACATTGGGGAAAACAAGTCTCGAGATGTGCAATTCTTGAAGGGTTGCTTCACTGAGTTCGTTCGAATTTTTTACATCGATGGAAGGGTTGAGGACAAGAACGGTTTGCAAATAGTCTTGAAGTTGTCCCAGCTGCCGGATTCCTCGCGACCACGGCAAAGCGACTAAGGGAGAATTTCCTGAAAGCGAACCTTCCTGGATGACGACCGGATCGAAAAATAGGGCGGACAGCCTTCCGTGCGAGATTTCTGAGGCGGCCTTTTGGTACCGGTTCGCCTTTTCCAGATAAAGATGGTAAACCTTGTGCATGGCTTCGCGCAAGCGCTTGTCACCTTCGGCCAGTTTGTCGAGTTCATCTTTTGTTTTTTGATAATTAGAACCGTTTTTCGAATCAAGCTCAATGAGGGTATCAAAAAGTTCTTGCACGCGCTTACGCAATTGCTTTTCTTTCGCAACCTCCAAGAGTTCCGCTTTGGCTTTTTCAAGTTGAGGGTTCAACTCTTTGTCAATTTTATCGCACTCGATCATAATTTTTGAAGCATACACTTTTGTTTCTTCATCTCGATAATCGGCGAGCTTTCGTTCTTTTAAGACTCCGGAATCGACAAGACCCTGCCGTTGGCCTTCATAGCCGACCGATAGGCGATGCTCGTCCAGGGATACGGAAATTGCCGCCGCTTGTTCTCCCTCTTTTCCCCCTTGAAGAATGACATATCGATGGCTGTGCCATTGTAGGAATTGCAACGTCTCCCGAGGCATGACGATTAAATCCCGCCTCAAGGTGGTTCTTGCTTCCGATGCCGTGGGACCCATTAAGGTTTCAGGCTGGATCATCTCATCCAGGATTCTTTCTTTTAGGCGTTGCTCGGTCATCGCTGGACTAGGTTTGACCGAGGCTTTCTCAACTGGGGAGGCGGCCGCGGGGGGTGGAGAGGCGTTGTGGGCGTTCAGCCAGTCGGCCATTGTTTTCCAGGCGCTGCTTCCAAACACCAGGGCAACCATCGTGGTGATGTTCAGGAAGGCCGTAGAGGTTTTGTAGGCGCCTAGGGTTGCTCGGTCGGACGTGGGAGGCGGAGAAGCGGTATAGCTAGCGATTTGTGTTGCTGGCGTTGACTTTACACTAATAGATGGAATTTTCATGTTCACTCCCCAAAGAATGCAATTTGTATAGTTGTAACACAAAAAAAGAGGGAACGCAAGAGGCTACCGGTTGATAACCTGTGGAAATGTCGAAAAATTAACATTTTGTCAATAGACACAGGGATATTTCAACGGTAAGATAAATCTATCTTAATCTTGAGGTGATTTTTGATGTGGATTCATGAAGCGAGAGCGATAGCACAAAGTGCTATTCATGAAGCGAGAGATCGGGACAAAGAGGCGATGGCTTTTGAAGTTAAAGGCATCGTTCACTATTTAGAAGGGGAATGTGCAAGAATTGATCAGCTGGCTCCCAAAGTTGGTGACGACAGAGATTATCGCCATTGGCAAGAAGCTAGAGCCACCTTAGCTCGTGCAACAGCGGATCTGCAAAACGATCCTTTATCAGGCGGATATCCAATCTTATTGATTCGTTATTTTGGAGCCTTGGAAACGCTTGGTAATCCTTTAAAAGCTCAATCGGGATCAGCTGTGGGCGATTTTGTCCGTCGTCCTGCAGAGGCAACTCCACGATCTAGCACCGTGCAAGACCCCGGTGAGTTTACAAGCACAGAAAGTGTAACCGATCTGGGTATTGTCATGCCAATCATGACCCCTGAAGAGTCCCGGCGACTGCTTGAACGTTACACCTCTATTATTACGGGAATGTCTCGTGGACAGTTAGGTCGTGCTTCGTTTGGTCAAATTCGGGAAAGAAATCGTGAGCTTCCAACGCCTGAAGTATTGCGGGCAATCGGTGGTACTTATCGAGGAAGAATAATAATCCATCAGTCTACGCATAATGGTGAGATTAACACAATCACTTCAGGAAGAGCTCCTGATCTCGATCGGTATTTTAATGTGATCACCAATCCGCCACTCGATATAGATCCCGAATTGTATGCTCGTTTTGGCAATTATATTGACCGTTTGAGCCGGGAACAAAACGACGAAACTCCAAAGTAAGATACTTCGGTGACTCGGAGTTAGCCGGAGCGCTGATTCAGCGTCATGATCGCCGTGACATTCGATTGAATCGGATCGCTTTGGGCTTTGTGGGCGACGTCATCACTCGCCATCCATTGATCCGCATCGTGAATCGCCTGCAAGGTGCACGCATTGCGGACGGCATCCCGGAGAGTCCTGAGAGATCGGATGATTTGAGGGGTTTTTGAACCGTTTTCACCATTATACTTATCGTCATCGACGGCTTTTAAGTGATACCGGAGAAGATTATAATCTCTAAACAGCGTGTCGATAAAATCATCCGGAATGCCAAACCGCCGGGCCATATCGGGATTCAGGCGGCTTAACTCTTCGCGAGACGGTTTAATCACGTAGACCAGGGCGGGATGCCCTCCATTATTGGGATAAGCCGGCTTCGGCCAAACACCGGGCATTTGTTTTCGTGCTTCCTCAATTCCTGTTCCAACACCGGCTAAACTTGGAACAAACAACTGCATAAACTCCCACACCGCCACCCAGGGGATGGCGCGTAAATTTTCAAAGGTCGGCTCGCTGCCGATTCTGTAGAGAGGACGGTTGGCTTTTTTAAGAGTACCAAGAAGATTAAGAATTTTGCGAACTACTTTCCAAAGTTCCGGACGTTGTTTCAGCATGTCGATAATTTCGCGATAGGCTTTATAAGACTCAAGCTTAACAATATCTCCAAACTCACGGCTCTCCGGCGAGATTTCTTTTTCCGAAACCGCCCGGCGCACCATGGCGGCAAAAATCTTCTTGCGTTTGTCCATGGCGGCCTCAACGCTTCGAAGCCATTCTTCAACACGCTCGCCTTGGGTCGTGACGCTGGCAATGCCGTTCCAAACCGCGTCTGTCAAACTGGAGATCAATTCGGAGATTGGCATATTGCCCCGGGCATAGGTCCCGCCCATCCCGTGAAGAACTTCAAGGACAACTTCTTTCAATGGACCAAGCTCGGGAGCGATCGGTAGGAGTTCGTCCAGTACCTGCAACGCCTCGGCAATCTCCTCATGGCTTTCCAAAATTTGGATATTGGCCCCTGACTTTCCGATGTCTTTGTTTCCATCGGACCTGCCGAGGACAACCAGAATTTTCCATTGGCCGTTATGAAATTCCGCGCGAGCATTTAGGTAAGCTTGTCCGGCCTCGTTCCTGCAAGTCTCCTTAATAATATTGCCGGCGTTCTTCAACGCGCTCATCATTTCAAAAAGATAAGCGCCGTCCGCTTTGCAAACAACATTCCGGTTTTCGTCCACTTGCCAAATGCCAACCCGTTTAAAGAGATAAAGGAGTTCCAAGAAATTAGAGACGGACTCGCTTAAACTCAGGACGTAGGACTTTAAAAGTTTTTGATCGATTTCAACCGCGTTGCGAATCTCATAAAGAATGCGAAGATTTTCCGTTGTGACCTTCCGTAAAAGAGGATCACCTTGAATCCGTTCATCCGTGTTTAAACGATCGATGGCTTGGGTCAGGTCTCCGCTAAGTTCCTCCGGCGTTGAAGGAGTGAAGAGCTGCTCGGTCAGGACTTGAACTTTGCGGCGTTCGATAGCTTCCGGACTTTTGTATTCTGTTAAATTGAGTTCTTTTCTCAAAAGGACTTCAACCGTCTCGCGGGGGATCCGGCTTTCTTGGCGGGCGCTCGGCCGAACAAGGAAGAGCCCGTAGTCTCTCGCGCAAGCCCATTCCCCTACAAATTCATCGGTGGCCGCCAGACTTTGTAATCCGTGCGCTTTAAGAGAAGCGGTAAAGATTGCAAAATCATTGTCATAATCTTTGGACGTGTAATGATAGTCGGCGCCCAGCGTGACGGCAAGGTCGGCCGGGCTATCGGAATTACCGATAAGGGCCGCTTCATGCTTCAATTTTTCTTGCATGAATCTCAGCTTCGTAAGATAGGGGGTTCCCAGATCATCCTCGGTCAGTTCGCGCTGGAGAAGTGTCGCATCAGTTCTAAGCGAAGCATAAATCGGTGGTTCATCCGCCCCGGGCTGAAGATGAAGTTCGCGATCCGAAATCCCAAATATTTTTTCCAATTCTTGTAATGCTTTCGTTGCTTCCGAGAGCGCGGTTGTCCGGTTTATTTTAAAAGCGTACCGGGTCGGTTCCGCGCCGGCATTCGGATTGCCGTCTCCATCGATGCCGGTCCAGGTGGCTTCTTCCCAGGGGAAGTAGAGTCTTCGATCGGCTGAGTCATACTCCGGATAGAGCAAACGAAAGGCTTGATGGAGCTGGACAGCCGTTTGACGTGTCGCCCTGTAACCGTTGTCCGAAATTTTTCTTGCCAAACGTTCGATGTCTTTCTGAATCGTGGGTCGTTCATGGGGCTCACGATCGGTGAGCAAATTAGAGGCGATCCGTTTGATTCGACGATGTAGAGCCTCCTGACTTGCTTTGTCTGCGTTGTCGTAAAGATTATAGAAGCATTCTTCCACGTCAGTTTGAAGTCCGGTCTCCGTATACGAGAGCCCTTTGTTGGGATGTGATGTTGTGGTATTCACAAAACAGAGGCCGTAAATGAGGTCGGCGGCTTCATCGTAAGTTTTTCCTTTTTCATCCCGAAGCCATTGGATAGTTTCGTAGATTGGGTCTGAGGCCTTTTCACGCTCTTTTTCTTCAAGTTTTACGCGAATTTGGGCGCGTTCGGCGGCATTCCAAAGAATCGACATCGTTTTATAGGCTCTTGCAACCTGATCGTTGGTTTCCAATGAGGAGTTTCGGATTAAGGCCGCCGCATGTTCATTGTAAGAATCTAGTCCGGTTTCAAGCGCCGCGCTGCAATAAGCAATCCGATCATTAATCTGATCTACAACCGGTTGGCCGTAATGCTCCAGGTTCTGCACTAGCTTCACCACATAATCGTAAGCAGACTGATAATTTTCAATAAATTTTGTCTCGCTTCTCAGAACCGTTGTTTCAGAAAGAACGCTCACCGGCTGTTCTCTACGTTTCTGAAAGTGATTAAGCGAACCGAAGTCCTTGAACGAGAATTTCCCACCGCGATCGAATTCGCTTAGAATGGAAGCTGCGTAATGATCTAGACCCGAGGCCTCTTTTTCTCCAACCCAATCTTCATGCTCCTTACTCATCTGCATGAGCGGTTGGGCTTTTGCTCTTATTTTTTCAACGGCTCTTGGAACGTATTGATCCGGAGAATCAACTCCGACAACGGTGTACCCGCCTTGAGGTAAAGGAGCAAGTTTATAGAGGTGAAAAAGTTTTTGCTCCGTGGAAATTCTTTGCGCTTCGCCGGAACGCCGCTTTTCTTCCCGAAGGGCGACTTTAACCATGGCGGCCGTCCAGGTTTTCGAAATGAGTTTGTCTGTCCGACCTACCGGCTTAATTTTCTGGCCTTTTCCGAAGCGTTTAGCGCTTACGATATAGCGAATATCGGTTACGATCACTAGTTTAGCACCATTTTTGTATTGTAGGCTAAGGTCCTTAGAATGTCAAGATAGTAAATTGAAAGTAAATCTTAAGAATTAATGAACATTTCGATGATTGACTCTTTTCCCCCTTTTACAAATTGTTAACATCTTCGAAACGAATTTTCAAACACTCCCTGTTAAACTAAGACCATGTCCGGGGGAGGGCCTCGGTAACAAATTCGAATAAGGGGGAAATCAATGCAAAAGCAACGCCGTTTGTACAAAGCAGTTTCGAAGCTACTCCTCGCAGCA
>Ga0207024_10130_pt1 | contig 22460 bp, 24 predicted proteins | sample Alteio_BWMinCont_44_FD_153470 | JGI IMG/M metagenome (GOLD analysis project Ga0207024, IMG submission 153470) | Enriched cells from forest soil in Barre Woods Harvard Forest LTER site, Petersham, Massachusetts, United States -... | ecosystem: Environmental > Terrestrial > Soil > Temperate forest >...
ATTGCCAGCGATTGCGTGAGCACGTTGCCGTCATTATCGATCAGGCACGGTATCAGCTTTTGCGGATTGAGGGCGGCATAGGCCGGGCTTTGCTGCTCGCCTTTAGTCAGGTCGACATAGACCATCTCGGCATCAAGTCCCTTCAATGCGAGGGCGATGCGCACACGGTAGGCGCCGGAAGACTGGTGATAGGTGTAGAGTTTCATATCATTGTATCCTTGCATAAACCCGGTATGCTTTATACCCTGCGGTTTCCTTGGTTAATATATAGTTTTCGGCAAAAAAGTCCTTCCATGGCTGATGTGTGTCGATGGCATTATAGACCAGATGATCCTCATAAGGCCAGGAGCGTGAATTAATAATAATAACCAGCGGCTTAACTGTAGAAAGATCATGAAACATTTCTTGCGCAAGTTTATCCATATAGGTTGAGTGGGAGATGTCAAGCAGAGGAAAAGCGAAAATATGCCGACAGGGATTCACCCAGCCATAGCGGTAGGCCGCGCTCCATAGTTGTCCGGAAGCAGTACCCATAAAATCAACGGCCTGATGCGGGTTTTTTAAAAGATACGGTTCACGGATAGTTGCAGGTACATGCTGCAATGCATTATCCGTGTCTTCCTTAAGCTGCGGGAGCCATATTGATGTAAGATCAGGAATTTTAGCACTGAAACGTTCCAGATTATTGATAGAAGGTGCATTATACGAACCATAACTGATAATGAGCCATAATAAGGCGGCATGAAGGATAATTTTTTCCCAGAAAAGGCCTCTGAGCACAGGTACGACCCATACGGAATACAGAACCATGAAGGCAAAAAAAGGATAGGCGTGATAGGATAAATTTTTGCCCTGGACCAGGTAATGGAAAATGCCGTAAGCAACCCCAATGATCAGCAGTGTTTTATCCGTGGGGGCAATGCGTGTTCCACCGTAACCAAAAATATACAGCAGCGGACCGCCAAAGTATAAAATACCTTTTACAATAAGGTTCGCAGTCTGCCTGTAATCAAAAGGCTGCAGGTTCGCATACACGGGCCAGAAATGTATTGCGATATCCCAGAATGCGGGTAACGCGCCCGGCAGTGTGTATAGCCACGCCAGAATGCAGACGGCGGGCAATAGCATACCCACGCCAATAGCAACCAGTGCCTTTATTTTTTGCGCTACGGGCTGGATCTTTACCATCAGCACCATCACGCTCATGGCCACAAACATACCTGCAAAGGGCTTTATCCAGAACGCATATCCGGTGAGCAACCCGAAGATGAATAACGGGATATTTTTTTTGGGTGAATTGAGAAAAACACGTAAGGAATAGGTCGCAAAAAGTAAGAAGGGCACCATCAGGAAATCACGCTCTGCCATGTTCAGTGGGCCCTCTGAAAGATGGCATACGGTAAACAGCAATGCCCCGGCGATGGCAAAACGCCTGGACCGGTTCCAGCCCAGTGCCATGAATCCAATTGCGGACAGGGCGCAGAAGAACAGGTCGAATAGCCTGAAGGCCAGGTCACCGCGTCCAAACACGGTGATGCAGAACATGTGAAGCAGGTATGCCCCCGGCGGGTCGTTTTCAAAAATATCGCGGTAAGGGATTGCACCGTTTAAAATGCGCCAGGCAACATAATGCATAATGGCGGCATCGCTGTTTAAGGGCCAGTTTATTGAATAATAGAGTCCCCAGGCCAGGCTCCAGCAAAGCAGCAGCAGGTACAGGGTGACAAAGATTGAAACCAGTGACGGCAGTGTCGGAAATGGCCTATCCTTTGCAGGCATACGGCACCATTTTCTGGTCAATTGCCCCGAAAACAGATGCGCCTTCGCCATCCAGCATTTCAATGCGCACGCGGTCGCCATATTTCATGAATGGCGTCACCGATTCGCCGGATTCGATTTTTTCGATGGTGCGTTTTTCAACAATGCACGAGGAACCCACGGTTTTGTCCTTATTAGAGACCGTGCCCGAACCGATGATCGTTCCCGCTGACAGGAAGCGCGTCCGGGCCGCATGGGCGACCAGCGTTGGAAAATTAAACACCATATCGACACCGGCATTGGGTCGGCCAAACAGGTTACCGTTGTAATGCGTCACCAGCGGCAGGCACACTTTGCCATCCTGCCATGCACTGCCCAGCGCATCGGGCGTGACGGCAACGGGCGAAAAGACGGTAGCCGGTTTGGCCTGCATGAAACCGAAGCCCTTGGCCATTTCGCTCATGGCAAGGTAACGCAGGGATACATCGTTCACCAGCATGATGAGTTTGATATGCTTCGCTGCGTCTGCAACCGTGACGCCCATCGGCACATCATCGGTGATGACGGCCACTTCGGCTTCAAAATCGATGCCGTCTTTCTCATCCGGCAGCGGCACATCGTCGCATGCACCGAGCAGCACGTCCGAGCCGCCCTGGTACATCAGCGGGTCGGTCCAGAAACTTGCCGGCATCTCGACGCCGCGTGATTTGCGCACCAGTTCGACATGGTTGACATAGGCTGAACCGTCGAGCCACTGGTAAGCGCGTTGCAGCGGCGCGGCGCAGAGCGTGGGATCGAAATTAAAGATGCCCTGTAACTGTTCGCCTTTGTTCAAATCGTCATAGATCAGCTTGAGATGGTCGGCCACGCCCGCCCAGTTTTCCAGCGCCTGCTGCAATGTGGCCGCGATACCGGGTATGGCCACGGCCATTCTTAAATCTTGCGAAACGACGATCAGCTTGCCGTCACGGGGGTGTTTCAACGATGCGAGTTTCATTTTCCACCCCGCACTTGTTGCGGGGTCCGGTACACATTCCTGTCTTGTTTGTTACATGCCATATATTTTTGCCTTTATCTACCGGACCCCGTCATTCGACGGGGATTTCCATGAATCCACATACCCTGCCCATTCCACGCCATGCGCCTCGTTGGAGAATTCCACACCGTCGCGGGTGTCGATCATCACCGCCACTTCGTCGGTTTCTTTTTTGGCGTTGGTGGCTCCGGCTTTGAAGGCCTTGGGGTGCGGGCCGTGGGCGAAGCCGCACGGATGCACCGTCACCATGCCGGGATGGATATTGTCGCGGCTGAAGAACTCGCCCTTGTGGTAGAATATGATTTCGTCGAAATCGTTATTGGAGTGGTAAAACGGCACTTTCAGCGCACCGGGATCGGTTTCAATCGGGCGCGGGGCGAAGGTGCAGACGACGAAGCGGCTGGATAAAAACGTGGTATGTACCGAAGGTGGTATATGATAACGCGCGCTCATCACGGGGCGGATATCGCGCCAGTTGATGCGCACCGGCAGATTGTCGCCGTGCCAGCCCACCGCGTCGAGCGGGTTATAGGGAAAGGTCACGGTCGAAAAACGGTTATGGCGCTTGATCACTACTTTCCATTGAATTGCGCCCTGCTGGGCTTTAAAGGCATCGTCTATCGCCGGGACATCGAGCATGGCCGGGTCGAAAATGGCATGTTCACCCAGCATGCCCTTGTCGGGCAGGCGGTATCCGTCATTGGTGGCTTCAATTAGCAGCAATGCGCTTGGTTCATGGCATTCCACCCGCCATTTGCTGCCGCGCGGCAGGACGATGTAATCGCCTTCACGGAAGGACAGGTGGCCGAAATCGCAGAACAGCTCGCCGCTGCCAGCATGGACAAACAATAATTCATCGCCGTCGGCATTGCAGGCGAGGTGGTCCATCATTTTGCCTTCAATGCGCCAGAAGCGGAAGCGCACATGGTTATTATGCAGGATGGGCTGTGCCTGCCACGGCGAATTCACCAGCTGCTTCAACTGCGTTAAATCGAAGGCCCGTGGACGCTGGTCGCCTTCCCAGTGGCTCCAGCCGGTGGGGGGATTGGCGTGGTAGAGATGGCTGGCGGGGCCGAAAAAGCCTTCGCGGCCAAATTCGCGTTCAAACGTGCCAGCGGGCAGGTCGCAATGCGCCTGGCGCGAGGCGTTTCCTTCGGTGCGCGGAAATTTTATCCAGTTTTTCATAAGAATTACAAATGATTAAATAATAAGGGTGGATAATAAATCATTATTTCAAATTTATGCGGAACTATGCTATTAGGAAGGCAGGAAAAAATCAATGCTGATCGCTTTATCACTTCCCGCACCAAATACAACCTGCCATGCGAGCATCGTATAACATACCAATGGAGCCAACCATGCGTTCTTTAAGTCTACCCGCTTCTATCATATTTACCACCTTGATACTGGCTAATTATGCTGCCAATGCCCAAACGTCCGGGTACGCTCCCATGTCCGGTGGTTCGGCTACCATGCAGGCACCGGAGACTATGCACCCACCGGCAGCCATTAATTCTGCCAAAAAGATAGGGCCCTACAATGCGCCCGGCAGTATGATTGATTCCGTTGGTGACGGCGCGATTCCGGCATTGCCGCTGGAGGTGCAGAACAGCAACGGTATCAGCTACATCAACGGCGGCGTCGGCGATGAAGAGGTGGCCGAGCTTAAAAGCAAGGAACAAGACTTCAACGTCCATGTGCTGGTCAGCGCGCCGCAGGGGGAATTCATCAGTGATGTCACCCTGACCGTGACCGACAGCAAGGGCCAGTCATTGCTTACCGTAAATGATGCCGGCCCGTATTTCTACGCCCAGTTGCTGCCGGGCACCTATATGCTGCAAGGTACTGCGGGCGGTGAGAAGAAAAACATCAGCATCAAGGTGCCCAAAAGCGGTGCGATCAAAAAGCAGTTGAGCTTTGGTGAGGCGGGCGGGATAACCACATCGCATCATCCTACTGCAACGATAGATTAAAACTTCCCCTCACCCGCTTTGCTTCGCTGACGCGAAGCGACAGCTTCCCTCTCCCGCATGCGGGAGAGGGGTAGGGAGAGGGAACTTTGTACTCAATTTCTAATCGCTACCAGAAGAACAGGCGGCGGGAGCTGCGCTCAAACTGGTCCATGCGCCTTTTGGCATCTTCCCTGAAGATGCCGTATTTTGCTTTGACGGTGGCATAAAACTCATCCTGGCTGCCATAATACAGTAAAATCTCATCTTCGGTAAGCCGGTCCCAGTTTTTTTTGATCTTGTCATTGAGCCGTTTCATCTTGTTTTTGCTCCAGGGTCTTTTCATATCGGCTTGTGTTTTCTACAGAATGGTTTGCTGATGGGCGCGATTATAATCGCATAGCGTGCAGATAGCTATACTAATAAAGCCCCAATTTTAAACTATTGGCCGCCCCAGCAGCACCATCAATTCACGCCATTCGCCTTTGCTCATGCCGCTCTGTTCCTGAGTGACCTGTTCACCGCCGATCATGCGTTTGATGGCATCCAGTCCTTTGGCCGAGAGCGATGCGCCGCCGACGCGGTAATCCATGAAGGCGTTATAGGTAATCGGCACCCACGCTTTCAGGATATCGAGCATGGCATCGGCATAGACGCGGATTTCATACTGGGCGTGGGCATCGGCACGCAGGGACAGGAAATGCATGAGGTTATGCAAATCGACTTTCCAGTACCATTGCGTGTAATAATTCAGTGTCAGGTTCATGCGCGCCAGTTCGCGCGCTAAGCCGGGTCTGCCGGCATCGAGCACATTGCCTGCGGCGTCTTCATTGAGCATTTCCTCGTAATGGCCGTAGGCCTGCGTAGCATCGGCACGCAGTAATTCCAGCACGCGCGCTGCTTCCTTTCCTTCCAGCGTTTCTCCCCGTCCCTGCCGGTTGGACTGGGATTGCGTCGCCAGTTGTTCCGGGGCCGGAATATAAAATTCTTTGTCCATGATGGAATAGCGTCCGGAATATTCGTTGACGTTGGCGGTGCGGTGGCGGATCCACTGGCGGGCGATGAAAATCGGCAATTTGATATGGAATTTGATTTCGCACATCTCAAACGGAGTGGTATGGCGGTGGCGCATCAGGTAATTGATCAGCCCGGCGTCTTCATTGACCTTGCGCGTGCCTTTGCCGTAGGACACCCGCGCCGCCTGCACGATGGCGGCATCGGTCCCCATATAGTCGATGACACGGATAAAGCCGTGGTCGAGGATGGGGATGGGTTGGTATAACAATTCCTCCACCCCCGGCGAGATATCGCGGCGTGTGGAGGTTGTTTGGCTGCGGATTGATTCTATTTCAGTGGCTTGCTGGGCGTTGATGGGCATAAATACAAATACTCATGATGATTCAATAGAGGCCAGTTAATTACATACCGGGCGGTAATGTCTAGCAATTACTGGTAAGAATACTCAATTGTCACAAAATATTAATATTTATTGCGCCAAATCATTATTATACTAAGGTTTATATAATAGCAGCATGACAGGAGTTTTTATGGCACCCCAAGAAAGAGATCAACCCAAGACTAAACCTAAAGCTGAAGAAAAAGATAAAATAAAATGGTCGAAGGATAGGTTTGATGCAGAGAATCCGGCGGATCTTAAAACTCTATTGGATTGGGCAGCAAAGTATAAAAATACAAAAAAGCCCATTGATGATAATCCTGAGCTTGCCCGTGCCTATGAGCAAGCAAAGATGCAATATTATACTGATGCAACAATTGGGCCGGGCTTTATCGAAGATTTTATCGGTGGGATTGACCCGAAGACTAAAAAAGCCGACCAGGAAGTATTAAAAGACACACTTAAGGAAGCTGGGCTTACCGAAGTATACACTAAGTATAAGAAGGATTTCATTGATGCTAATAAGAAGGTACAAGCGGCCATTAAGGCTAGAAAAAAAGATACCAAAGTAGAGGTGCCGAAATTCCCCCCCGTTCCTCGTGATTTGCTCGTATACATCAAAGAGGAATTGGGCTTGGATGTAAGCGATCCAAGACAAGCTGGCAAAATGAATGAAGAAACTGAAAACGCTATTAAGGACTATAAAAATGCCAATTGGATTAACAGTGAAGTAACCGATGCTACGCAGCAAAAAATACGGGATAATATGCTGGCAAAGGAAAAAGCCTTACAAGCACAAAAAGAAGGGCCTGCGGCAGGAGGACCGCCCGATGCCTCGAAGCAGAAGCAGGACAAGCGCAAAGAGCCCCCATTACCGCCAAGAGACTCTCTCAATAGGTGACATTAACGGGGCTGGAAACGTTTTCCCCCTTCACAAACGCTGAAAACTGTCCTATATTAGAGATGTTACTTCGGTAACTACGGCAATAAACGTAAGTCAGAATAAGCGGATTGGACCCGGGGGCAGTACCCGGCAGCTCCACCATTCGGAAACCTGAAGTCAGAAATCGGAAATCGGAAAATTCACTTCTGATTTCCGGTTTCCGATTTCTGACTTCCGAGACGGGGCTGAATAGGCTCGACAAACGTAGTAAAGGTCTTATTTTTGCCCGGCAAGATACCGCCGTATAATGGATCAAAACTTTAAATGCTAACGACAACGTTGCATTTGTTGCTGCTAACGACAACACAGTCGTCGCAGCTCGCGTTGCAGCCTAACGGCGAACGCGTGCTCTAGCACGTAACTCGGCCCGGGGGGTGCCGGGAAACAGAAACCCCTCACCTAATGAAGTCATGGGTTGTTAGTCATGGGTCATTAGTATAGAATGGCTCTAACCAATGACCCGTGACCATAAACCACAAACCATCTTATGACCGAAGACCTGATACATTATACCACACTGATCGACCAGGCCATGCGCGGCGTGGTGCGTGACGTGCTTAAGCGCATCCTTGTTTCCGGCCTTCCCGGTGAGCACCATTTTTATATATCGTTTTCCACCAGCCATCCCGGCGTCCGTATTTCCGAGCAGCTTAAAAGCCGTTATCCCAAGGAAATGACCATTGTGCTTCAGCACCAGTTCTGGGATTTCAAAGTCGAGGAACAGTATTTCACTGCGACGCTGAGCTTTAACGGCATTCCTGAAAAGCTGTTCATCCCTTATGCGGCACTCACCGCATTTGCCGACCCGAGCGTCAAATTCGGCCTGCAGTTCCAGCAATCCGAGTTGTTTGAGGTCGAGTCCGTCGGTAATAGCGATGTTCCGCAAGACCCGGTATCGTTAATGTCGGCAGATAAAAAGGACGAGGCGGATGACGAAGGTTCTGCCGAAATCATCTCGCTGGATTTTTTCCGTAAGAAATGACGGATTTTCGTGCATTGCTTGGCCGTGCTATTGGTCAGGAGCCGGGCATAGCGTCGAGCGGGCCGTAATTGCTGTGGGCGATTTCATGAAAGAGGCGCTGAAAGAAGCCAGACAAGCCGGTGAATCAGGCGAGGTACCGGTAGGAGCGGTCATTGTCAGGGACGGCGAAATGATTGCCGCCTGCGGTAATCTCACGGAAACAAAGGGCGATCCTACTGCCCATGCGGAGCTGCTGGCCATCCGCGCTGCCTGCGAGGTTCTCAGCACCGCCCGGCTTATGGATTGCGATCTATATGTGACACTGGAGCCCTGCGCCATGTGCGCGACGGCCATCAGTTTCGCCCGTATCCGGCGGCTCTATTTTGGGGCTTATGATCCCAAGGGCGGTGGCGTTGAATACGGGGCGCGTATCTTCCAGCAACCGACCTGTCATCACAAGCCGGAAGTGATAGGGGGCTTGCAGGAAAACGAATGCGGGGCATTACTCCGGGAGTTTTTCAGGGGCAGGCGGTGATTTGAATACCCGCTGGAACACCGGTTTCACGAGCGCATCCAGCGCTCCGATAACAGCGAACGCCAGCCCCAGCAGTACGGGATCGCCGAATTTGCCCAGTTCCCCGCTGGCCGCTGCCACCGTCGGGGCGAGGCCGATCATTGCCCCAAGGTAGGGCGCGCAAAAGGCGAATACTGCGCCGATAAGAAAAAATTTAAGCGTTGCTTTGGCGACATTAATGACGAGTGGATTCATAACCATCAGGTAGTAGTGCCGATGCCTGTATCGGTGGACAGCAGCGCCAGTTTTTCCGCGGCAATGGTCTGGCGGTAATTGGATTGAGTTTCGGAAACCATCTGTGCCTGCGACTGCTGCGGCGATTGCACAATCGTTATATTGACCTGTTTGTGGGCCTCTTTCCCTTTGGTGGTTGTTGCGTCTGCCGCATTATTCTCACCAAAAACGGATTGCAATAACGGTTCTACCACGACCGCAATCGCTGAAGCCCCTCCTATCGTGCTCCCCAACCATACAGGATTAACCTGGCTCGCCAGCCCTGCGATGGCACCGGCCCCTAAAAAAGGCGCGGCAAAATTCGCAGCCAATGCAAACAACGCCCCTGCGGCGAACCACAGCACACCGGCTTTAAGTGTCTTCTTAAACAAGTCCTTCACAGGCCATTATCCTTGTTGCTTTTTTGTTAACTTATAGTCTAAATCATTCCATAAGAAATAAAAGTGACAATTTTATTACTGTCACCCCGCACCCACACTTAAGCTTTTAAGAATGGGCGGGGTCTGGCACTAACCACAGGAGATCCCGCAATAAATGCGGGATGACGAGGAAAAACAATGGCTTCTTACCAGTATATCTATGTAATGAAAGACTTAACCAAGGTCTTTCCGGGCGGCAAAAAAGTCTTAGAAAGCGTCTATTTATCCTTTTACCCCGGTGCCAAGATCGGCGTTTTAGGCCCCAACGGCTCCGGTAAATCGACCCTGCTCAAGATCATGGCCGGGCGCGATAAGGAGTTTAACGGTGAAGCATGGGCGATGGACGGCGTAAAAATCGGCTATCTCGAACAGGAGCCCAAGCTCAACGAAAAGATCAGCGTCATGGAAAACGTCATGGAGGCGCTGGGCGAGAAAAAAGCGCTGCTCGACCGTTTCAATGAAGTGTCCAATAAGCTCGGTGAAGTGACTGATGACGATGAGATGAACAAGCTCATTGAAGAACAGGGCGAATTGCAGGAAAAGATTGAAGCCTGTAACGGCTGGGAATTGGAGCGCGAAATTGAAATCGCCATGGATGCGCTGCGCTGCCCGCCGGGTAATGCCGACATTACCAAGCTTTCCGGCGGTGAGAAACGCCGTGTGGCCTTGTGCAAATTACTGCTCGAAAAGCCCGATATGCTGCTGCTCGACGAACCGACCAACCATCTGGATGCTGAATCTATTGCATGGATGCAGCATTTTCTGGAAAGTTATCCCGGCACCGTGGTGATGGTGACCCATGACCGCTACTTCCTCGATAATGTCACTGGCTGGATTCTGGAGCTGGACCGCGGCAAGGGCATCCCTTACGAAGGCAATTATTCGGCTTATCTGGATGCCAAACGCAAACGCCTTGAACAGGAAAAAAGCGAAGAAACCGGTCGCCAGAAACAGCTCGCCAGCGAATTGGAATGGATACGGCAAGGTGCCAAGGCCCGTCAGGCCAAGAGCAAGGCGCGTATTGCCGCTTATGAAACGATGCTCACCAAAGAGGGACCAGTACAGGTCGGCACTGCGCAGATCGTTATCCCGCCGGGGCCGCGCCTCGGTCAGTTGGTTATTGAGGCGGAAAATTTATCCAAAGGCTATGGCGACAGGCTGCTGATGGATAAATTATCGTTCTCGCTGCCGCCGGGCGGCATCGTCGGTGTCATCGGCCCCAACGGTGCGGGTAAAACCACGTTGTTCCGCATGATAACGGCCAAGGAAAAGCCCGATTCCGGTACGTTCAAAGTCGGCGATTCGGTGAAACTCGGTTATGTCGATCAATCCCGCGATACGCTTGATGATAAAAAAACCGTATGGGAGGAAATTTCAAGCGGCAACGAGGAAATTTACCTCGGCAAAAAGCTGGTGAAATCCCGCGCCTATTGCTCCAGTTTCAATTTCAAGGGCAGCGACCAGCAGAAAAAAGTCGGCATGTTATCCGGTGGTGAGCGCAACCGCGTCCACCTCGCCAAGATGCTGAAAACTGAGGCTAACGTGTTGCTGCTCGACGAACCGACCAACGATTTAGATGTGGAAACGCTACGCGCGCTTGAAGAAGCGCTGGCGGATTTCGCCGGTTGCGCCGTCATCATCTCGCATGACCGCTGGTTCCTGGACCGCATCGCCACGCACATCCTCGCTTTTGAGGGTGACAGCCATGTCGAATGGTTCGAAGGCAACTACGAAGCCTACGAAGCCGACCTTAAGAGGCGTCTGGGCGTTGATGTGCTGATACCTACCAAGGTGAAGTACCGGCCGTTGAAGAGGGCTTAATCCCCGCACTTGTTGCGGGGTCCGGTTTTTACTGGACTCTGTTTCATATACCAGACCCCGCAATAAATGCGGGGATGAGCTAAGCCGCCACTTTCTTACTCGTTAAATGCAGAAAAATATCCTCTAAATCCGCTTCGCGCGTGGTCATATCCGAAATTGCCACGCCGCTGGCGTGTACGGCATCGAGTATATCCTGAATGGTATTCTCGCTTGGTTTGTAGCTGATCACCAGCCTGTTTTCACTGTCGATCTCGCTGGTAAACGTATGAAGTGAGGCAGGAATTGCCGTAATTGGCACAATCGGGGTAATGACCAGTTGCTTGCTATCGAACATCTTCAGCAAATTATTTTTTGGCTGGCAGGTAATCACTTCACCATGGTTGATGACGGCGATGGTATCGCACAGTTCCTGTGCTTCTTCGAGGTAATGGGTGGTAAGCAGGATAGTCGTGCCCGCCTTGTTCAGTTCCCTGACATAATCCCAGAGTTGTGTGCGCAGCTCGACATCGACCCCCGCCGTTGGTTCGTCAAGGATCAGCACCGGCGGCGTATGCACCAAAGCCTTCGCCACCAGCATGCGGCGTCGCATCCCGCCGGAGAGCCTGCGCGGGTGGATGTCGGCCTTATCGGAAAGCCCCATCCGCTCGATGATTTCCTGCGTCCTGCGCTTTCCCGCAGGCACGCCGTAATACCCGGCATGGAAATCCAGCGCCTCGCGCACGGTAAAAAACGTATCCAGCACCAGCTCCTGCGGCACCACACCAATGGAGAGCCGGGCCTGACGCATGTCTTTTTCAATATCGTGGCCGCAGATGCGCACTTCGCCGCTGGTTTTGACCACGAGGCCAGCCATGATGTTGATAATGGTCGATTTGCCTGCCCCGTTTGGTCCCAATAGCCCGAAAAACGAACCACACGGAATAGTGAGATCAATGCCTTTCAGCGCTTCCTTGGGCGGAGTTTTCTTGCCACCAGCATAGGTTTTGCGCAAGTTTTGGATTTCAATAGCGGGGTTCATGAGGGTTTCTGCTTTAAGTCAGGGTGGAAGCCATCATAGTATATTCTGCAGCAAAAGAAAGCCGAACGCTACTCCAATGCCGATCCGCCCAGCTTCTTGTACCACCATGCCGGATGAGTCAGGCTAACGCATGGGCAACTTATGACTGCACCCGAAAATAATCATCATCGCGTCTGCTTTGTACGTTCCATAGCTGTTAGAATAAGGCAAAGAACTGACTTTTCTTTGCAATGCCCTGTATAATGGTTTATATTATTTAAACATTGCATGGCGATAATCAAAAAACCAATTGATTTAAATGATTAATTACACTTCGTATTCCAAAATAGATCCGGAGCTTTGCGTTGGTCAAAAAGTAACCAGCGCTAATGAAATTTTATCTATTATCAATAGACTGGCTGAAAGCGCTGCCCAAACTCCTGAAAATCCCCTGCAAAATGAATTGAGGAAAGATAGAAAGACAAAAGTAAAGGAGTTAATAGGAAAGCTGGTTCAAAAAATCAAAGGACTTTTCAAATCGGATGACAAGGACAAGGAAGATATTACTTACACTGAAACCAACGATACTATTGTTAAGCTTCAGGAAAACCTGACAGAGGCAGAACAATCCCCCAAACAGGAAATGGGGAATTATGGTGTTGCAGCACTGATTATTGATAAGAGAAGCAAAATGATTGTCGCCGCCGGGAAAAATTCAATCGCCCGTAATGTGTACCACGGCGGAGAATTAAATCCCAAGGGCGATGACGGGCACGCGGAAGTCAATGCCTTGCGTGCATTCTTTAAGAAAAAAGCGAAAGCGCTGGATGCGGCAAAGAATACTCTGGATCCCGGAACGGGACAGCCCGATCCCACAGCATTGACAAAAGTAGAGACCGACTTTGCTACCAAAAACTACGAATTATGGGTCAACCTCTGCCCGTGCCAGATGTGCGCGGGAGCCATACGCATTTGTGGCATGTCGGCTGTTTTTGTCGCCCCGGACCCGGTAGTGGCGCCCTATGAACACCTGTACAAGGATGCGCCAATACCCGGAGCCGAAATAGCAAGGCTTATTCATCAGGTTGATAAACGCACTGAGAAACTGTTTGACGCTGAAGATAAAAATACACCGGCCGCAGAACTTTGTGACGATGCCAATAGGGTTTTTGACACTACCGCTGAAGCAGTGCGTACCAGGAAAACGCAAATCGGACAGAAACCACATCATATCATCAACATTGCGGCCTATTCTAAAGGTACCGAACACGAGCGAGACGTGGCCAAACAAGTTATTTCAGCCATTCATGCCGTGTCTAATGAATCCAATGGCGAAAATCAAAATATATTTACCGCATTATCAGGGGATAAACACTGTGAAGAAGGGCTTATAAAAGGCAATAAAGATACTCATGTCGCGCCTGATTCGATATCCGAAGCATTAGAGCTATACCTGGAAAAATCCGCCATTGCCGCAAAAAAGAACGGAAATAAACCCAACGCTGCTATTGCCATAGATCCTAATGGGGTTCCGTGGTTTTGCACCAATGACCGCACCAGTACGCGCAATCCCCTGCGCACGCCGATTATGCGTTTGCTCAGGCGCATAGAAAAAGTACGAGCTCAGGCAGGCGAAGAAATCGCCAGCTACATGCCGCTTCCCAGCGAATTCACCATCGTCAGCCTGATGGAGCCCAACGATATGGAAGCCATACGGATGACGGCATCTTCGGTTAAAAACCTGCTCTATCTTAAGCCAGATGAAGAAAACGGGGTGATTTCTACCAGACAGGTCGAAAAGATGACCGATCTATATAAAGTACGACGCGGGCTGGATGGAGCGATCCGTCCCGTGCAAAGCCGCACTGTATCCATCGAACAAGAAACGCAAACACAGTGGCGCAAGCAGCCAAGTATCAGGCCAGATCCAGATGACGGGAAGGCGGCCCTCGGGGCTGGTTGGACAGTCGGGTAAATATGCTATTATCTCATAATCACTCAGCCGATACAGGCAACCGGCCAAATGACACGGACCCAATCGCTTTATTGCAGCAAAAATTAAGTGCAAGTGCCAAAACAATCAGGGTCATCGACGGACGCGCCCCGCAGCCAGTGCCGGGTGAAGATGGCAGCGTACTGAGCCGTCTGGTTGATGAGGAGGCATTCAAAAATGCCAAGGGCTATGTGTTCACGGGACAACCGGACCTGCAATCCACGTTCCTGCTTTATTACCTCATCGATGCCGCCCAAAGCGGGCTGCCAGCGGCATTCATCAATAGCGAGGAGAGAATCCCCGGCGATGCAAAGAAATCACTGCTCAAACCGATTGTGATTTGCAATTACGGACCCGCCAAGGACCCACACCCCGCCAAGGCATTTATCGAACGGGCCCAACAATTACAGGATAACAAATTCCTCAAATGTAATTTTAACGACATCGTGCATGTGGTCAATCACCCTGACGAGGTGCCAGCAGCACTGAATAGCCCCAAACCACATACGGTGTTTAAGTCGCCATCGTTACCGGATGACCTTGAATATCCCCAAACACCCGCGCGCGATGAAAGCAAACCTTCTATTTTCCTGTGCTGCAGTTTCAGTACGCAAAATGAATTTTATGTTGAACTGGCAAAGCAGCTTGGGCAGCAAATAACCGAAAACGGCTATAACCTCGTCACCGGCGGAGGGCGTTATCCCGGCGGTAAAGCCGAGCACGGCATGATGTACAACGCACAAAAATCTGCTTATGATGCCAAGGATGCTGCCCGCAAGACTAATGGCGATGTCACAGGCGTTACCTTTGCCCCACTAAACCCATTGACCGAACATTCCGGCCACGGCGCGCCACATTATGGGCTTACACGCATCGTCGCTACCAAAAACCTGGCAGAGCGTGTGGAGGTAATGACCGACCTGAGCGATGCCGTCGTGATCGCCCCGGGCGGATTCGGCACCGATTCTGAAAGCATGGGACCATTGTTAATGCGTCAGGTCGCGAGTGCCTTGATTGAAAAGAAGCCAATGGTTATCATCAATGCCCATGACCCCGAAGACCCAAAAGGCGAGGGCGTCCATACCAAGCTGATTGCGCTGCTGGAATCACTGAATCTACATGAGGATGAGCATTTTCATGTTGTCGATAGCCCAACAGGCATCAGTGGCCATGATGAATTGGCAGCAGAAACGGCTAAACTGGTGATTGCAAAATTAGCTGACCCTGAACTCAATGTCCACAGCCACGCCCGCAAGCTGGATCTATCTAAAAGCGCCGTTTCCGGAACTCTCCCTCCCGGACCGTAAAACTCATTGAGTTATAATGTTTTCCATGCTCCTATCAGAGGGCTTTATTCCTGTAACTTCCTGATTGCACATAATTCCAGCATGGAACTGATATTCATGATTGCCAAGCTGCTGGAATATACGGTGGTGATACCGGTATGGTGGGTCGCCACGTATTTCGCAGCTTTTTTCTATCCGGTAGAGGATGATCCAAGGCAGGATATGCTGGGGTGGGTTTTTTCCTTTTTTATCGTTACAGGGCTTTTGTTTGGTTGTGGTTATTTGCTTCGTTCGCCAGCCAATCCCGCTCCCCAGACAGCGAGCGCAACGGACGCAAAAAATCAACCGGCAAATCCGGATTTAGCCATCTTAAAGTCGCAACTGGAACTCCTTAAACAAGTCCCCGGCCTTCCGGGAAGCGACCCCGCCGATACACAAAAAAGCACCACACACTAAATCCACTTGATTTTTATTGGGTTACGGTTGATGGTAATGCTTCACTTAATTCATGGATGAACCCTATGACCAAATCGGAAAAAATCATCATCTTCGACACTACGCTGCGCGATGGCGAGCAATCGCCCGGCATGTCCATGAACCTTGAAGAAAAGCTGCTCGTCGCCGAGGCGCTGGACGCCATGGGCGTCGATGTCATTGAGGCCGGGTTCGCCATGGCCTCCAACGGCGATTTTGAATCAGTCCGTGAAATCGCCAAACGCATCAAAAACGCCGTCGTCTGTTCGCTGGCGCGCGCCAAAACCGCCGATATCGAGCGTGCCGCCGAGGCATTAAAGCCTGCGAAGCAATTCCGCATCCATACGTTTATTTCCACCTCCGACATCCATCTCAAATACCAGTTCCGCATGACCAAGGAAGAAGTGCTGGTCATCATCAATGACACGGTGAAACTGGCGCGGAAATATACCGACAACGTCGAATGGTCGGCCATGGACGCCACGCGCTCAGATAAGGATTACCTGTGCAAAGCCGTGGAAACCGCCATCAAGGCCGGGGCGACCACCGTCAACATCCCCGACACCGTGGGCTACGCCACACCGGATGATTACGGCGCGTTGATCAAGCACCTCAAAAACAACGTCCCCAACATCGACAAGGCCGTCATCTCCACCCATTGCCAGAACGACCTGGGCCTCGCCACCGCCAATTCGCTCGCCGCTATCAGGAATGGCGCGCGCCAGATCGAATGCACCATCAACGGCATCGGCGAACGCGCCGGGAATACCGCGCTGGAAGAAGTGGTCATGGCCATCAAAACACGGCACGACATGTATAATTTCGAGTGTAACATCGACACCACCCACATCACCCGCATCTCGCGCCTGATCCAGAACATCACCGGCGCGCTGGTGCAGGTCAACAAGGCCATCGTCGGCGCCAACGCCTTCGCCCATGAATCGGGCATCCATCAGGACGGCATGCTCAAAAATGCCAGCACCTACGAAATCATGACGCCGGAATCGGTCGGGCTTTCCAAATCCAACCTCGTCCTCGGCAAGCATTCGGGACGGCATGCTTTCCGTGAGCGCGTGCTGGAGCTTGGGTTTGAGATCGGCGACAACGCGCTGGAAGATGCCTTCAACCGCTTCAAGGATCTGGCCGATAAGAAAAAAGAAATTTACGACGAGGATATTATTGCGCTGCTCGACACCGAAGCGCGTCGCGAAGACCCCATCCAGCTCGAATCGCTGCACATCACCTGCGGCACCGTCGGCCCGCAGACCGCCATGCTGACGTTACGCGTCGAGGGCGAAGTGCGCCGCATCACCATCGAGGGCAACGGGCCGGTGGACGCGACCTTCAATGGCATCATCGCGCTGGTGCCGCATCAGGCTAAATTAAAACTGTATCAGGTCAGCGCCATCACGCAAGGTACGGACGCGCAGGCCGAAGTTACCGTGCGGCTGGAAACCCGTGAAGGCCAGATCGTTAACGGCGTCGGCGCAAATATCGACACGGTGGTTGCATCGGCGCTTGCCTATATCAATGCACTGTGTAAGTTACAACAATTGCACGCACGCGAATCTCTTCTGCCAAAAGCCTCATGAACAGATAATTGGATCATTTGGATGAATAAATAATTTGTGAAAAATATCATATTCATCTAATCATCTAGTCGTCTGGTCATCCACTCTAAGGTCACGTTATGTTTCATAAGCTTTTCGGGTTATCTTCCGCTGATATGGCCATCGATCTTGGCACAGCCAACACGCTGGTCTATGTCAAGGGCAGGGGCATCGTGCTCAATGAGCCATCGGTCGTGGCCATGAAGGATCATAACGGCATCATGACGCCATTCGCCTTCGGCAATGAAGCCAAGCTCATGCTGGGCCGCACCCCGGCTAAAATCGATGCCAAGCGCCCGTTGAAGGATGGCGTGATCGCCGATTTCCAGTCCGCCGAGGAGATGATCAAGCACTTCATCCACCGCGTTCATAACAAAACCAGCTTCATCAAGCCGCGCCCGCTGATTATCATCTGCGTGCCTTCGGGTTCCACGCCGGTCGAGCGCCGCGCCATCCAGGAAGCCGCTGAAAATGCCGGCGCGCGTGAAGTATTTTTGATCGAGGAACCCATGGCAGCCGCTATCGGGGCCGGGCTGCCCGTCACCGAACCTACCGGCTCCATGATCGTCGATATTGGCGGCGGCACCACGGAAGTGGCCGTACTCAGCTTGGGCGGCATCGTCTATGCCCGCTCGGTGCGCGTCGGTGGCGACAAGATGGACGAAGCCATTATTTCCTATATCCGCCGTTACGGTAACCTGCTCATCGGTGAAACCACCGCAGAAAAAATCAAAAAAGACATCGGTGCCGCCTGCGCCCCGGAAAACGGCGAAGGCAAAATGATCGAGATCAAGGGCCGCGATTTAATGAACGGCGTCCCCAAGGAAATCATGCTGTCGGAATACCAGATCGCCGAGAGTTTAGTGGAGCCGGTCGGCCAGATCATTGAGGCCGTGAAAGTCGCGCTGGAATGCACCCCGCCGGAATTGTCATCGGATATCGTCGATAAAGGCATCGTCTTAACCGGTGGCGGCGCACAACTGCACAACCTCGATTTAGTGCTGTCCAACGCCACCTCGCTGCCTGTGTTCGTGGCGGACGAGCCGCTTAATTGCGTCGCTGTCGGTTCCGGCCGCGTGCTGGAAAACCCGGAACAGCTGAAGCACGTGCTGTTCAAGCAGGAATAAAATCTTTAAAAATACAGTTCGGTTTTTTGCTTATCGCCGCTCGCCTTTCCGCGGGCCTTCACAATTTCCAGCATGGTAGGCACGGTTGGATTGATAAGATCTTGAAAAATTCGCTTTCTAGGCGGTTCGCCCACTTCTGTGACCGTATCAAAGCCTTCGTCTTCCTGGATGGAAACAAGTCCTTGCGGCATCCTTCTGGTTATAGCCCAGTGCCCCGTTTTCATGCCTCTGTCGCATAACCGATCCATGTGTTCTGGCTCTTCGGGGGCATGAATGACTATAGCGGTAGCCTTATAGTCATAATCAGGGGATTCCTTGGCAGGCCCTACTCTCTTTTGCCGCAGATCAGGATTAGCATTCAATGCATCGACAACAATGTTATCACCCCGTGCCAACGCCTCGCGGAACCTCTTTTCACATTGGTCGCGCAATGCGTCTATCTCATGTTTATTATCCCAAACCAAAGTTAAGGCAAAAGGAAGCTCTGTTTCCATGTGTATTTGTCTAGCCCGCTGTTCAATCAAATCATCAAGGGATATAATAGTAAATCCTTTAAAGTGCTCGGCATTGTCACGCAGGTATCTGGATTTTCCTGATCCCTGCATCCCCACTAATAATACGATTTCTCTTTTTGGTTTATCCATTTTTACATCTTACCGCGTTTTTTCGTCTTTATCTTTATCCTTGGCAAAATAATCAATAATTGATTTGCTGTTGGCGATGGTAAGCATGGCGCCGATGGCAATACCCGATACTGTCAGGCCCTGAATAATGGCACTTTGTTTAGTCCCGTTATTAACATATTTCCACTTGGCCGCAAAATTTTTAAATCCAAACCCCTGATTTCTATTTGAAAACCCTATTTTTTCAAGGCGTTCCCCTATCGCCCGTGAATGCTCCGTCTTGATTGCAAATTCATTGGCTAAAAATACCTCTTTGGAAATAGCGCCACTTACAGCTTCTTCTGCATTTTTAGTATATTGGGGTTTAAACTGACTCCTGATGTCACCAAATATGGGATTGCCCTCTACCGAACTGGCCTTTTGATACACACCGTTATGTACCTCGCGGCCAGCTACCCACAAACCAGAAATGGCGGCAACAGGGTAAGCCACAACTTTCAATATCTTATTGAAAATATGGGGATTATCTTCTGTTTCAAGCACAGGTACGGGTTTGGCAGACTCTTCCATTGTTCTATTATAGCAATTTAACGCCTAAAAAGTGTGACGTTTTTATGAAGAAGCCTGTTTTCCCGCTTCCAGCGAGCTGGTCACCGCCATTTACCTTCCCCGGTCGGTTGTCGCGGCCCTTGTTAAGGACGGATGGGATGGGAGATGATAATGCTGTAAAACCGCCTCGAAAAGCGGCTCTCCCAGTACTTCACGCAGGCATGTGCTTTGGACAAAGCGCCCTTTCTCATAGTCAATAATTTTATCAGAATACGAGGTACTCTGCTTCTCCCATTGCGTAAATTGCTTACGGCATACCGCCATATAAAGCGCTCCCCAGGTAAGCGCCATCGCCAGATAGGGGTCGCTACGCGCCGACGGTGCACGGTTCTCGATATGGGCATAATCCGGGTTATCCTTACAGCTACGATAGCAAACTGTATGGTAATCCACTTTCCTATCATCATACGCAATCTGCCGGGGTGCATGATAGCCACGGTCATTACGAAGCCAATAATTTGAATTATCCTGCTCAGAAAAAAGTACCAACCCTTCCTTTTGCAGGGCTACCATGGCCCGCATGCATCGCTTTGCAAGCGGTGGTGGTTTCTCTTCTTCTTTACCGGCAAAACAATTATGCAGTTTACCATCTTTTTCCTGCCATAAACTGACATTCAGGTGCAACGAAGGGGTTGCAACATAACCTAAAGTATGGGGATAGGATTTGGTATAACGGCTAACCCTTTCATAGCCAAATTGCGACCCTGCCCGCTCCAGCAACGGTTCCATCTGTGACAATTCCTGTAAAAAACCCGGCATTAACTGCGCATCGCAAACCGCTTTTTTGGCTTTTGGATCAGGCAGCAACTCGACTTCGTATTGCCGCGCCAGCCAGGGTAAGACGTAATGCTCAATGCCAAACTTCGCCAGGGCATAGCTTCCCAATTTGCATGTAACACCACTAAACGGCTTGGCTGGCTCCTTTCCCCAGGCATACAACTTTCCAGCATCGGACTTAACATGCCGTTCTTTTTCATCGATCTGTTTGATATCATTGCCCAAATAGAGGGTATGCCTGGTATGGTCGAAAAGGTACTGCTGCATGCGTTCACGATCCACATGCACGGCGTTTCCATCCTTGTCTTCAAAGAAGACTTCCAATTCCGCCGACCAATAGGGCAGGTAGCCATCTCCTTTCAGTTTATGCATGAAAAATGCAATGCGCTCAAGGCACAGAGCATGTAATTTGTCCTTGGCAACATCGCCTTCGGCAACGCTCATTCAATCATTGCCATCTGAGGGCTACTGGCAACTGCCGTCTGCCTTTTCGCCATCCGCCCGGCCATATAAGCCTGCCGCCCGGCGATGACCGCCGCTTTCATGGCACTTGCCATCAATACAGGGTCTTGCGCATCGGCCAAAGCGCTGTTCAGCAATACCCCGGCGCAGCCCAGTTCCATGGCCATGCAGGCATCCGATGCCGTGCCAATCCCGGCATCCACCAGCACCGGGATAGACAGGTTTTCTGCAATCAGGCGAATATTCAGCGGATTTAAAATCCCAAGGCCGGAGCCAATGGGCGAGGCCAGCGGCATCACCGCCGCGCAGCCCAGTTTTTCCAGCTTTTTGGCCACGATCAAATCGTCGGTGGTGTAGGCCATGACCTTGAAGCCTTCTTTTATCAGTATCTCCGCCGCCTTCAGGGTTTCACCTACATCGGGGTAAAGCGTCTGCTTATCGCCGATCACTTCCAGCTTCACCAGCGTCCAGTTGCCCATTTCACGCGCCAGCCTGAGCGTCCTGACCGCCTCCTCGGCGGTGTAACAACCGGCGCTGTTTGGCAGGTAGGTATAATCGCTGGGATCGATGATATCTTGCAGAGATTGTTTGTTATCCCCGCCGGATGGCGGGGTCTGGTTCGATCCAATACCGGACCCCGCAATAAATGCGGGGTTAAGCCGCCTGATTGCTACTGTGACAATCTCCGCGCCGCTGGCCTCAACCACCGCTTTGGTCTGCTCCATATCCCGGTAACGACCGGTGCCAACCAGCAGGCGCGAATGATAGGCTTTACCCGCTAAAACAAAAAGGTCCATCAGCCGCCTCCAATAAAATGGACGATCTCGATGGCGTCGCCATCATCCAGCATCACTTCATGATAAAGGGAGCGCGGCACAATTTCGCAATTGCGCTCTATCGCCACCTGCCTGGGGTTGAGCTGCAACTGCTCGGTCAGCGCCAGCACATTGAGCGGCGCTTCAAATTCGCGATGTTCACCATTGACTTTGATTAGCATAGGATCTGTATTATAACGTTAAGAAACGTGAGAATTAAGGATGTGATTATGCCCTCTAAGATATTGCTCGTCAATGGCCCGAACCTGAATGAGCTGGGAACGCGTGAACCTGAGATTTACGGGCACGAGACGCTCTCCGATATTGAAACCAGATGCATCGCGGCGGCCAAAGGCCTGAAGCTGGCGCTGGAATGCGTACAGTCCAACCACGAAGGCGAAATTGTTACTATTATCCAACAGGCTAGGAAAAAATACCACGGCCTCATCATCAACGCCGGGGCCTATAGCCATACTTCCATTGCCATCATGGATGCCCTGCTGCTGCTGAAAATCCCGGTCATTGAGGTGCACCTCTCCAATATTTTCAGGCGCGAGGATTTCCGCCACCATTCCTATGTATCGCTGGCCGCGAAA
>Ga0207024_10131_pt1 | contig 22455 bp, 24 predicted proteins | sample Alteio_BWMinCont_44_FD_153470 | JGI IMG/M metagenome (GOLD analysis project Ga0207024, IMG submission 153470) | Enriched cells from forest soil in Barre Woods Harvard Forest LTER site, Petersham, Massachusetts, United States -... | ecosystem: Environmental > Terrestrial > Soil > Temperate forest >...
ACCGTTTCTTCCGGAATCGTTTTTCCGATGACGGCCGCTTCCAATCCCCATCGATGAAAAATTTTCTCAATGTCTAAAACGTGTTGAGATTCAACGACCGCAAGCATCCGCTCTTGAGATTCGCTCATCATGAATTCCCACGGTTCCATCCCCGATTCCCGTGCGGGGATCTTTGCAACGTCCACTTCCATGCCGCATTTCCCGGCGGCGCTCATTTCGCTTGTTGTGCACGTAAGACCGGCGGCGCCCATGTCCTTCACCGCGACAAAAAGATTTTTGGCTGCCGCTTCAAGCGTTGCTTCCACCAAACATTTACCGAAGTAAGGATCGCCGATTTGCACGGTTGGACGTTTGGAAAGTTCTTCGCGCATTTCTTGCGAGGCAAGGACGCTGCAGCCGCCAATGCCGTCGCGTCCGGTGCGTGCGCCGAGAATCATGACAATATTCCCCGGTTTGGCTTTTGAAGTGAGTAATCCATTCTTCGGCGCGATGCCGATGCACATCACGTTCACCAAACAATTATTTTCGTATGACGGATGAAAATCGATTTCGCCGCCGACCGTCGGAACGCCAATCGAATTGCCGTACCATTGGATTCCGTCAACCACGCTTCTCAGCAATCGGCGATTCTCGGCATTGTTTAACGGACCGAATCGTAAACTGTTTAATAACGCCACCGGTTTTGCACCGCTTCCAAAAATATCGCGAATGATTCCGCCGACACCGGTGGCCGCGCCATGCTTCGGCTCGATTTGCGAAGGGTGATTGTGGCTTTCGACTTTAAAAATAATCGCTAAATCGTCAAGGACAATTCCGCCGGCGTCTTCGCCCACCAGAATAGGGACCGAACCGGTGCGCGGAAACTTTGAAAAATAAGAACGGGAACGGCGGTAACTGCAGTGTTCGCTCCACTCGACGCTGACCATTGAAAGCTCGGTCAGCGTCGGTTGACGCCGAAGACGGGCGATGATCTCATCGGTTTCTGCAATCGTCAGCCCAAGCTCTTCCGCCGTTTTATACAGCGGATTTGCCGTGGTGTCTTGAAGGCTCATGGGTCAAGATCTCTCGTTTTGAAGAAATTGAGTCATCCGTAAGTAAAATAACCGGGCTTCATGCAAGAGATTTTCAGCTTCGAATTTCTTAAAATCGACTCGACGGCCAAAGCCTTCTTCATAGGCTTGCATTTGAGAAATTAATTTCAAAGAGCGCTGGTCGAAGTCTTTTTTTTTAAAATTACTTACGACAAGCTTATACGCCTCCGCGCGTTTTTTGATTTCAATACCCTTTGTTCGTAATACAGCACGAACAACCGGATATATGGAGCAATATGAACGCGATATCGAACTCCTGTAATAGTGAGCTTGCAATAAAATTTCAGCCGATCCAAGTGCTTCTTCGGCATGATTTAATTCGCTTTGTATCGTAGAGTTCAGCATTGCATTAGAGTTTAAACTTCGTATAGCGGACTTTCTTGAGATTACGGATTTTTCCGGTCTCCGGATCGATGTCGATCCCTTCGGCTCTCAGTTTGGTTACTTTTATGTTGGAGCGTTCTCGGCCGCCCATGTAGCCGCCGATGTATCCGGAAGACTGCACCACGCGATGACAGGGTACGCGCTTCGTGTCTTGATTGTTGGCCATCGCGTTTCCAACCGCGCGCGCGCCGCCGGGGATTCCCGCCGCTTCGGCAACATCGCCGTAAGTAGCCACTTTACCCTTCGGAATTTTGCTGACAACCTCGTAAAACTTTTCGAATGCGCTCATAAAGAATGGTTGGATAAAGCCCGCGCACTTTCCTCGTACTTCGGCGGCAAGTTACGGGAACTGCGGGCCGGAGTACGGGAAAAATTCGGGACCGGCGGTGACGCCGGCAAGTTGCGTAACGTTGCCGCCTTGATTCGGTATCCAAATGTTTCCGGATGCATCGATGGCCAATCCTATCGAGGGGGTGGTCCCGGTGGCGAATGTTCCAAGAGAAATACCCGATGCATTGTACTCCACCGCCTTGTTCAAAGTATTGCTGACAACCCAAATGTTTCCGGTAAAATCAAAGGCTATTCCAATCGGTGAGGCGAGTGAAAAGTTGCTGAGAGTCGTCCCTCCAGAACTTAATTTCGTAAACGTGCCACTCCCATTATTGGTCACCCAAACATTTCCAGATTGATCGATCGCGATTACGCGAGGCGAACTACCAACCGGAATAGTAGCCAGCAAGGTTCCCGAGGAATTCAACTTGGCGACAGTATTATCCACTTGATTAGCAACCCAAGCATTCCCCGACGCGTCAAATGCGATTGCCCGAGGTCCGTTGCCACTTGAAAATGTTCCAACGGTTGTGCCCGAGGAATTCAGTTCGGTAACACTGTTACCACTCTGATTCGTGACCCAAACGTTTCCAGCCACATCAATGGCCATTCCTACGGGAGCACTTCCAACGGAGAATGTCCCCAGTGTTGTTCCCGATGAATTTAATTCCGTTACGTTATTACTGCTGGTGTTGCTTACCCAAACGTTCCCAGCCGAGTCAATGACTGAAGTTTGTGGTGCACTCCCAACCGTAAAGGTGCCGAGCGTTGCACCTGAACCACTGAACTTTGTCACCGTGGTACTGGTACTACTTGCCACCCAGGCATTCCCTGAGGCATCAATCGCAACTCCCTTCGGGACATTACCAAGAATAAACGTGTTCACGGTAATAATCGGCGATACGTTGAGGAGGGTTGGTTGGCCGTTAACTAGGTAACCGGTGGTTGCCGATTGGGATTGGGCGTATGCGAAAAGATTGGTGATGTTCGGTAATCCGTTAATCATATTATATATCGCATCCAGAATGCCGACCGATGCGCCGCCGTTGGCACTCTGAGCGTTGCTGAAAAAATTCGCACAATTTCCCGAAACTTCCACACATGACGCCACATTATTCGCCATGGTCCCAAACGTCGTCAGGTTTGTCGTGCTTAATGTGCTATTAAAATTGGCATTGGCAATGAAGTTATTATACTGGGTGACCATGTTGTTCATGGTTGCTTGATTGTTTGGCGATTTAAACGTTACCGCGCCGTTTGAGTCATTCACCACACCATAAGAAAAAGCTGCTTCAAAGAATCCGGTCGTTGTCGCCTCGTTGATGCTAACTCCAGTCGGCGTGTTGTTCCCGGGGCCAAGAAAAGCGGCCAACACCAAATTGCTGTTTGTTCTGTTTCCGGCGCTCCCGCCGGTAACAAGAAGATAGAGCGCCGACAATGCGGTTCCCGGATTATTATAGCTGATGGTGAACGCGCCGCTTGAAGACGTGATGGCGCTGGCTAATGGCGTTGCGCTTCCGGCAACATATAAGGCGACCGTTGCGCCGATAACCGGCGATAATCCCCCGTTCACCGAACCGGCGACACTGCTTGAAAACGATCCCGATTGCGTCGGCCCGCCTCCTAACGATCCGCTTTTCGTACAGGAAATAAAAAGTGCCGACAGCAAAACTATCGACAGCAAAATTTTCATCCCCCGCTTCATGGATTTCTATTTTCAATCACATCTTTTTATATCCTTTCTAAAACACCGGGAGTGTGTCCCCATTTAAAAAGGGGAAGTGTCCCGATTTATTTAAAGTGTGCTGATGGAGAAATCGATTGTTTTTGTGGAAGGCGCGCGAACGCCGTTTACAAAGTACGGCGGCGCGTTCAAAGATATTTCAGCGACCGACTTAGCGGTGTTTGCCAGCAAAGAAGCGATCAAGCGATCCGGAATTGATCCGCAAACGATTGGCCATGTTGTTTTTGGAAACGCCGTTCAAACAAGCGCCGACGCGATTTACCTCGCGCGGCACGTTGGGCTGAAATCAGGCCTTCCGATTGGAACGCCCGCCGTCACCGTCAACCGGTTGTGCGGTTCCGGCTTCCAAGCCATCATTGACGGCGCGAAACATTTGTTACTTGGAGAAGCGGAAGCGGTTCTCGTCGGCGGAACCGAAAGCATGAGCCAGGCGCCGCACGTCATTCGCGGCGCACGGTGGGGCATTCCGCTCGGCAAATCCCCGAAACTTGAAGACTTGTTGTGGGAAGCGTTGATTGATCCGTTGGCCGGATGCAACATGGCGCTCACCGCGGAAAATCTTGCCGATCACTATAAGATTACAAGACAAGAAGCGGATGAGTTTGCTCTAAGAAGCCAACAAAACGCAAAAAAAGCGATTGAAAGCGGCGCGCTCGCGGAAGAAATTGTTCCGGTGAAAGTGAAAGATAAACTGATTGAACGCGACGAGCATCCTCGATTCGAGACAACCCTTGAAGCCTTAAGCAAGCTTCCCGCTTATTTTAAGGAAGGCGGTACGGTGACCGCGGGAAGCGCCAGCGGTGTCTGCGACGGCGCTGCGGCGCTTGTCATGACAACCGAGGGCGAAGCGAAAGCGCGAAAACTGCCGATTCTCGGCCGGCTCGTCTCTTGGGGATTTGCGGGCGTTGATCCAAAAATTATGGGAATTGGTCCGGTCTTTGCCTCTCAATCGGCTCTTAAAAAGTCCGGTTTGACGCTCGAACAAATCGATCGGATCGAAATCAACGAAGCATTTGCGTCGCAATACCTTGCGGTCGAGAAAGAATTGAAGCTTGACCGATCTAAAGTGAACCTCAATGGCGGCGCCATTTCACTGGGTCACCCGCTGGCCGCCAGCGGCGCGCGGCTCACGCTGACCCTTCTCTACGAACTGCGCCGGAGCAAAAAGCGCTACGGGCTGGCATCCGCCTGCATTGGTGGCGGCCAAGGCCTTGCTGTCGTCGTCGAATCTCTCTCTTGACAAACACGGCTCTCTTCTGATAAAATCAGCACACCGTGAATCCGCCCAAACTTTCTTTTATTTCTACTTCTGTCGGGGATCTCGTCCTTGGACACCGCGTGAACCGTGCGGCGGATTATTTCTCCGGTGGAATCCATCTGATGAGGCCGGGTACCAGCGATGCGCAGGTTATCGATCGGGCCTGTCGACCGATCACGGAAGACGCAGGTCCCCCCAATCAAATCATCAATACGGTCTTTGGAAACGACGATTTTCAAAGAGATCTATCCTCACGTGAGCTGCCCAAAGGTTATGTTGACGGCGCTTGCTGTGTGATCCGTCCGAAAGACGAATCGACACGAGTCGCTTTATCGAATCCACACATCCATACATTTGAACCTGTAGTTCGAGCCATCTTCGAGCCACTTGGTCAAGCCCTTAACCTTCAAAATGGACAAGTGAAATTAACGACCTACGGTAGACATTCTCGACCCGCGGAGCTTCTTAGTGAATATACTCCCCATGCGCGAGGCCTCTCCGATTCAAGAAGAGGATGCGGAGGACCCAGCCCTTACACCGCTACCGGAATCATGTCGGTTCTTTTCGCCTTAAACTTAATGGCGGAACAACAGCAACATCGTGTGACCTTGATTGGCGCGGATGGCGCACTTGGACGAAAGCTTCAAGAACAATTTTTAATGACGGCGTTTGATCTTGCCGTGGCTGATATCAATTATCAAGAGGGATTGTCGATACCGCCCGATGGATTTTCGTTACTTCCGGCGGAAAGAGGACGCTTTGCCGATGAGTGCCTGGTGCGGGGCGGAATTATTATTGCCGCCACCTCGGATGAAATTCTGGATAAAAGCAATTGGCATCTTATTCCTCCCGGCAGTTATTTAATTTTGGCTCATGACTTATCGTTAAACCCGTCCACGGATCAAGGCCTGGTACAAGCGTTGCAAGAAAGAAAGGTTACCCTTATTCCCAGCCAACTTCTAATGCTGGGATACAACGTGGTCATCCGCCTCGAAGACTTGCACTTGAAAACGAATGCTGACGTCCCCTTTAAAAGCGATGTAGCCGGCTCGATCGTATGGAGAGCGAGCCAATTCGTCTCAGCGGCTGTAAACCGTCTGGTTCAAGAAAAAGCATTAACCCCTTTTGAGGCCACGTGGCACCTTGCCGGCCTCTCCTAGAGAGAAACTTTAATTTCAGGACACACATTAATTAGTTTTAACCAATGGCAATGGGTTGCTTTAGAAGGCGCATAAATACTAAACGAAATTAATTAATGTGTGTCCTGAATTATATGGGGATGCCAACTTGCTTCGTATACTCGCGGTAAGCAGCCAACATTTTCTGAGTGACGGGGCCGGGTTTCCCGTCGCCAATCGCACGGCCGTCAACCTGAACCACCGGCACGAGCTCCGCGCCGGTTCCGGTTAAGAAACATTCATCGGCCGTGTAAAGATCGTTCGCGGTTAAGAGCGCTTCCTCCGCTGAAAGCCCTACGGAGGGGGCCAAGTCGATCGTGGTTTGACGTGTGATGCCTTCCAAAGCGCCGATATGGCACGGCGGCGTCAAGAGTTTTTTGCCTTTGACCAAGAAAATATTTTCAACGGTCCCTTCCACCAGATAACCCTCGTGGTTGAGCATCAACGATTCATCCATCCCGGTATGAATATGTTCGAGCTTGGCTATAATATTGTTTAAATAATTCAAGCTTTTAATCTTTCCATTCAGAGAATCCGGCGGCGTGCGTCGAGTAGAAGCAATAATTACCCGCAGCCCCCGCTTGTAGGTTTCTTCAGGATAAATAGTAATTTTATCGGCCAAAATGATGATCGTCGATTTTGTACATTTACGGGGATCGATTCCAAGATCTCCCGGGCCTCGTGTCACCACAAGGCGGACATACGCGTCTCGTAAATTGTTTCGTCGTATGCTCTCGATCACTTGTTCTGTAAACTTTGCCTTAGGAATGCCGATATCAAGCCCTATCCCTTTGGCGCTTAAGTAAAGTCTATTCACGTGTTCGTCAAGCTTAAAAAGACGGCCGTCATAAGAACGAACGCTATCAAAAACTCCGTCACCATAAAGTAGTCCGTGATCAAAGATCGAAACTTTGGCATCTTCTCGGGAAACCCAAGCGCCATCGATATAAATTTGTTGACTCATCATTGACCTCCATATTTCCAAAGCGCGCGAATGATTCTGCCCTTTAGGGACGGGCTTTCCGCGGCTTCCAGTGCGACTTTGAATTCTTCGTAAGCCTGTTCTGATAACCCTTGTTTTGCATAAAGCATCCCCAGCCGATAATGGGCCAACGCTTCTTTAGGGTCCAGAATCACCCCTTGGCGATACTCTTCGATCGCTTCCTTGTCTTTTGCCGTGGCTTCAAGAATTTCGCCGAGAGCGGTATGATAGGAGGCCCGCCGCGGATCAATCTTGATCGCTTTTTCATAAGCTTCCTCGGCTTTCCCCCAATCTTCATCCAACATCGCCAGCGCGCCGATTTGGCTCCATGCTTCCGCATTCTTCGGATCCAAAAACGTCGTTTTCTGAAAAGCCGTTTGTGCCAATTTTGTTCGATGGAGGGCTGCCTCCGCCATCCCCAAATTATAAACATAAGCCGGTTCAGTCGGGTTTAGCGTGATTGCTTTTTGATACGCCTTCACCGCTTCTTCGTCACGATTCAAAGCATGCAAAAATAAACCGTAAGCATTTTCCACCTCGGGATTCATCGGGCTGTCAACTAAGGCGTGGCGGTATTCGGCGATGGCCTCTGCATTTTTGCCCTCGTTCTCAAAGGATTGCGCTAAACGGAATCTGGCGTCGGCATCTTCCCCTCCGGCAAGAACGGTTTCATACTCGGTTTCCGCTTTATCATGAAGCCCAAGAGTATCGTAAGCGCGCGCCAGATTATAGTGGATCACCAGATCGTGCGGAGAAAGCGCGACGGCTTGTTGGTAGCTTTTTTCCGCATCGCCGTATCGGCCTTCGGCAAAATAAAGATTGCCCAATCGGTTCTCATAAGTCGACTCCGTGCGATTCAATGAAACGGCTTTCTCGGCTTCCAGAATAGCGGTTTCCAACTCATCTTTCTCTTCCAAGACTTTCGACAAATGATAATGCAAACTCGCATTGTTCGGATCAAGGATGACGGCGCTTCGATACGATTGTTCGGCTTGATTAAAATCGTGTAACGCCGTATAGGCTTCACCTAAAGCGCTATAGTAAATCGCGGAAGACGGGTTCACCTGTATCGCTTTTTTTAAACGCTGAATTGCCGCTTCCGGTTTCCCTTGATGGAGAAGAAATAAACCCTCCACAAAATCCCGATTGGCTTGACTTGCGCTAAACGCGGTGCAAATCAAAGCGAGAAAAAAAGCTAACGCGGCAAATCGTTTCAAAGGATTTAGCTGCCGAGGTGTTTTGTCAGATCTTTAAGAAGGTCAATCGGCACCGGAAAAACGATCGTGGAGCTTTTATCCGTTGCGATTTCGGTAAGCGTTTGTAAGTAACGAAGCTGCAAGCTGATCGGTTCTTTTTGAATGATTGTGGCCGCTTCCGCCAATTTTGTCGCCGCTTCGTATTCACCGGCGGCATGAATAATTTTAGCGCGCTTTTCACGTTCCGCCTCGGCTTGTTTTGCAATCGCTTTCTGCATGGTCTGCGGGAGTTCCACGTCCTTAAGCTCGACGGTACCGACTTTCACGCCCCACGGTTCGGTGGCTTCATCGATAATTTTTTGCAAACTGATGTTGATTTTTTCGCGCGCCGCGAGAATTTCGTCCAATTCCGATTGACCGAGGACACTGCGCAATGTTGTTTGAGCGCGTTGAAAGGTATAAGCAAAATAATTTTCCACTTTCACGATGGCATTAATCGGATCCACGACTGAGAAATAAACAACCGCGGTAACTTTAATCGTCACGTTATCTTTGGTGATCACTTCTTGCGGCGGGATTTCAACAGTTCTGACGCGTAAATCGACCAGCGTGACTTTATCAATCCCGGGAATAATGAAGAATATTCCGGGGCCACGCTCGGGAGCATGGAGCCGGCCTAAACGGAAAACCACCCCGCGCTCATACGGTTTCGCAATTCGAATCGCGCTGGCGATGAAGATCAAGACAATAACGATAAGATAAAATCCAATAACCGGCATGCTACCCTCCTATGGGACACTCTTACAAAGCCCTATTCAAAGGAGTGTGTCCCACTACCTTTAAAAACGAGCAACAACTAGCAGCGTATCCTCTATGCCGACCACCTTTACTTTTTCGCCAACAGTGATAGGGCCGCTCTTACTTTCTGCTCGCCAGAGGACTCCGTCTACCATAACATACCCTTCGGGAGAGAGCGCTTCCTTAACCACCCCATGACTTCCGGGGAGGCTTTCGCGTCCAATCACCGGACGTTGACGGCGAGCTTCCAAAATTTTGGCCACCACGACGAAAACGAAGATTAGGATTGAGATTACGGTGACGGCAATCACTTCATAATAGGTCTGACTCACTTGAATACCCGATTGCACCAGGAGAAGCGATCCAAAAACAAACGCAATCACCCCTCCAATCGTCAGCATGCCATGGCTGTGAACTTTCAGCTCCAAAAGGAACATCGAAAACGCGAAGATCATCAAGAAGACGCCGGCGTAATTAACCGGGAGCGTTCCCATGGCGTAAAACGCAAGCAACAAGGAGATTGCGCCCACAATCCCCGGGAAAATTGTGCCGGGAGAAATTAATTCATAAAGCAGCCCGTAAGAGCCCAGCATAAAAAGGATCAAAACGATTTCAGGATGCGTGATGGTGACTAAAAAATGTTCCGACTTTGTCATCGGGATTTCGTGAACGACCGCATTTTTAGTGTGAAGCATGATTTCATGATCGCCGACTTTAACCGTTTGTGAATCAATTTTATTTAACAGATCTTGCAAATTGTTCGCAACAAAATCGGCCACCTGAAGTTTCAAGGCTTCATCCTCGGTTACCGAAACACTTTGGCGAACCGCTTTTTCCACCCAATCGACATTGCGGCCGAACCGTTTCGCATGGGTTTTCGCAGTCGCCACAAACGTGTTTGTCACTTTCGCGCGCTCGTCACCTTGAATATTGGCGCCACCGCCGCTCACCGGATGCGCGGCACCGATCGTTGTCTGCGGCGCCATGGCAATGACTTGCGCCGACTCGGCGATGTACATCCCCGCGGAGGCCGCCATTGCGCCGCGAGGCGAAACGTAAACGCACACCGGAACCGTGGCATTATCGATCGCGGCGATGATTTTCAGCATCGCATCGCCCGAGCCGCCGGGCGTGTTCAGTTGGATAACTACGAGTTCCGCGTTCTGTTTTTCCGCTTCTTGGATTCCTCGAATGAGGTAAGATGCGGCTGGCGCTACGATGGGTGCCTCCAGCTTCAGGGTAACAACCAGAGGTTGGGCGGATGAAGCGGCTTGCGAAAATCGGCTCCCAAAGAAAAAAACGGCCACAAAAACAAGAAACAGAAGCTTCTTCATCACAAAAAGGCTTCCACCGTCATGATGCAACTCCTTTTTGCCCAATAATTAACAATTTTGTAATGATTTAGCAACTGTTTGTTCAAACCATTAAGCTATTCTATAAGTATAGATGTAGCAAGGGGAGCCTCACATGAAAAAGCCACACTTACACCCCCATGGTTTTACCTTCGTGGAATTGATGACCGTGGTTGTAATCATCGTCATTCTTTTCGCCATTCTTCTCCCTGTTTTTGCCCGGGCAAGAGCCCAGAGCTTGCTGTCCGCCTGTGAAGCCAACGAGAGAAATATCGCGACAGGGCTTGAAACTTACGCGGCTGATTGGAGCAGTCTATACCCTCCCGGCAACAATCTTTATGGCGCCAACTTTACTCCTAAATATATGTCCACGGTTCCTGTTTGCCCCGTAAACGGCAGTGGATACTTATATACCAGTGCAAGCGGCCCATCAGGCTATACAATCTATCAAAACGGCAGTCCGCACCAAGGGCTGATCACCGGCTTACCTGAATATTCTTCTCAGGGCGGCCTGATCGCCAAGTAATTTTCGTTAGAACGGATGGCGGTTTTCGCGGTCGAATTTGGTAGTGGCGATTTCATCGAGCAGTTTTTGTTCATCAGCGGCAACTTCCACCAGATATTCTTCGTGATGCTTCTCTTTCAATTTTTCGTAAGTTTTTTTCTCTTTGGTGGCTTCCAACAACTTTTGGCGCTGAATTTCAACGTCAGCGGAGGCTTGCTGAACTCGAATTTCTTGAGCGGCGATATCTTTTCTTAATTGCTTCTGCTGTTCATGATACATTTTCAATTCAACGATATTCAAAATTCCTTTTTCACTTTTTTCCATGAGTTCGCGCTGGCGTTCATCTTTCAATGATTTCAAGGCATGCAGTTTGCCTTCTTCGCGCGCTAAGATCTCTTTTTTCTCCGCGAGAATCCGCTGTTCGTTCTCTTCACATCGAATTTTATACTCGAGAACCGTTTGCAATCTGAATTTAAAGGTTCGCGCAGGCATGGTTCACCTCACTGCGAAGCCAAACTCGTTAACTGCGCGTAGGTGTCCTCAAAGGTTGAAGGCGGATCATTGCCGCGCTGATTGAAAAAATCGTAAACTTTATAAATCATCTTTTTGGCGTGATCGACTTTCGGATCGCTTCCTTCTTGATAGGCGCCGATGTTAATCAAATCCTCATTCTTCTGATAGATCCCGAGAATTTCCAGAAGTTTTCCGGCTGCGTCTTGATGTTCGCGCGTTGTAATTTCAGGAAACAACCTGGAAATGCTTTGCAATACATCGACGGACGGATACCGGTTTTGATGAGCAATGGCGCGCGATAAAACGATGTGTCCGTCTAAAATACTTCGTGACGTGTCCGCAATCGGCTCATTCATATCGTCGCCTTCAACGAGCACCGTGTAAATTCCGGTGATGGAACCTTTGTCGCTGGTTCCGGAGCGCTCCATCAATTTTGGCAGAAGCGCGAAAACGCTGGGCGTATATCCTTTGGTCGCCGGAGGTTCGCCCACCGCTAATCCGACTTCGCGTTGGGCCATCGCGTAGCGTGTAACCGAATCCATCATAAACAAAACGCTTTTGCCTTGATCGCGAAAATACTCCGCAATCGCCGTTCCCACATAAGCGCCCTTTAAGCGCACCAGCGCTGGCTGATCGCTCGTGGCGCAGACCACCACGGACCGCGCCCGGCCGCGGTCCCCTAAATCACGCTCAATAAAATCGCGCAACTCGCGACCACGTTCGCCGATAAGCGCAATCACGTTGACATCCGCTTCCGAATGTTGAGCGATCATGCCCATTAAAGTTGACTTCCCGACGCCGGAACCTGCAAAAATGCCGATTCGCTGACCGCGTCCAAACGTCAACATCGCGTCGATGACACGCACTCCGGTATAGAGCGGTTCTTTGATTCGTGGACGGGTAATGGGATTAGGAGGATCTTTGTAAATCGAATACTCGGTTTCATAGTCAAGCGGACCTTTGCCGTCAATGGGGTTGCCGAGTCCATTCAACACACGGCCCAGAAGTTGGTGCCCCACTTTCACCGACATCGAGTGACCGGTGGCGCGAATTTCGCATCCCGGCCCAATGCCGCGGTTTTCTCCCAAAGGCATTAATAAGACTTTGTTGTTGCGAAATCCGACCACTTCCGCCCAAATCGGTTCTTTATTATCTTTTCCATAAATGTAACAAAGCTCACCCACTTGACCCGCGGGACCTTCCGATTCGATGACCAATCCGATCACTTGCGTCACTTTTCCGTAAGTTTTGACCGGATTAACGTCTTTTAAAGCGTGTTCGTAACGCGAAAGATCAATTTTCGGCAGCATGGGGTTCCTCCGGCTTGGGCAGTGTGGGCGCCTCTTTATCGGCACGTTCGAAGGCCACGCGAATCGCCTCAAGTTGTGTTGTAAACGTGGCATCCACGGTGCCGAAGTTCGTCTCGACCATGCATGATCCGCGCGAAACTTTTGGCTCACTGACAACGTCCAGCGATTTTACATCCGGAATTAATTTGGAAAAAAGCGCCTTATTTTGTTTCACCAAATCAAAATCATCGGGATTGACCCGCAGGATCACTTGGTCGCGGTCTCTTGCTTTTTCCAAATGCGCCTTCACCAAGCGAAGCACCAATTCAGAATCAACCTTAACGTCTTCCTCAATGACTTTCTCGGCCACTTCAATGGCCAATTTCGCTAATCCGGGCTCCATGCTGTGCGCCAAAGCATCATGCAGATCTTGCGTCTCTTTCAGCGTGTGACGCACGGCCTCGATGACGTTTTCCAATTCCTGATGAGCTTCCATGCGGCCCTTTTCTTGGCCGGTGGAAAAGCCTTCCCGTTCCGCATTCGCGTGCGCGGTTTGACAGTATAATTTGGACTGTTCGACCAGTTTGTTCGATTTTTTTTGGGCTTCCGTCAAGAGTACTTCGGCGTCCGCATTGGCTTTGGCTAAGATTGCCGCCGCTTCGTCTTGATAATGGCTAAGATACGCGGAACGCTCTTCCTCGCTCAGAACTTGCGGCGTAAAGTCTTCGCCTTCTTCGGAGGATCCGTGGAAGTTTTCGCCGTCAAAAATAGGGGCTGGCTGGTAGTCCGCGTTCCCTTTTTTAATCAGCGCGCTGCGAGGCGTGTTGTCATTCATGAGCGGCATCCCGTTATTCCCCTTCGGAGGAAAGTTTGATTTTTCCGATGATAACCAGCCCGCGCAGATTGTTGCGCACCCTCTGTTGGGCAATGCGGATATCGTCCCAATCAATCACTTTGAGATGCTCCACGTCATCGGCAATGGCATGCGCACGTTCCGGGGAGACGGCGCTGTAAATTTTCTCGGTGATTTCCGGGGAAGCGCCTTTCAAGGCCAGCACTAAATCCCGCATGTCGGTTACTTTTAAAAGCTGTTGAACATCGGCTTGCTCCAACGCGACAATGTCCTCAAATTCGCAAAGCTGGCTTTTCAAAGTTTTAGCCAGGGTAGGATTTTTACGGGCCAATCCGGACAAAATCTTTTCTTCAGTCGATCGATCCGAACGGCTTAAAATCTCCATCAGCGCATCCTTGCCACTGGTGTCTTGAAATCCTTGATCCATCAAATGGTAATAATTTTCTTCCAAGACTTGCTCCACATCATGAAGCACTTCAGGACGAACTTTTCCGACATCCGCGAGGCGGCGCGCCACCTCGGATTGCAGCGGGGGCTTGATTTCCTCGAGTACTTTCGTCGCCTGAGACGGGATCAAATGAGAAAGAACCAGAGCGATGGTTTGCGGATGCTCTTTGCCAACCAAAAGAATCACTTGACGCGGATCAGCCCGCATCAAAAAGGCCAATGGTTTTTTCCGGGAGACATGGACTTCCGGCCTTTCTTCTTCGATGGATTTAGCCTTGAGGCTTGACCCTACCGGTGATGGTGTTGATGAAAGCTCGAGCTCGGGGTTATCGAGAAACTCATCCACGACCGACTTTTTGATGTTTTCAGGAACACTTGGAACTTTCGACATTTCCAAGGTTAAGGCTTGAACTTCTTCGGGAGGAAATGAACGGATAACCTGTGCGGAAAGCTCCGGCGGCAAGCTCATGATAAAGATGGCCGCTTTCTGTCGCGGCGAAAGATTGGTCGTGGGTTGATTGGCCATGATGTCCCCCTCCCTTCTTATCCATTGTAACAAATCAGAGCTTGCTTGGCAATGCTTTTATTCGGGATTGGGACACACTTCTTTGCAGAAAAACTTTAGTAAAGTATCTCCCGCACTTGCTATTCTAGCTTTTAACGGTCCCTAGAAACCCTGTTACTTCTCGGCAAGCCAAGTGGTTTTCAAGAGCTCCGCCACTTTCGTTGGCTTCTCTTTGACCAATTGCTCGAGCTTTTGCGAGGATGCCGGTGCACTGCTCTGAACCATGGTTCTTCCCGTTTTTTCATTCAAAAGATCACTGATATCGGAAACGGTCGTGGCCGGGGTCGCCGCCAGCACCAACTGGGCTTTTTCAGTCTGCGCTTTTTGTTGACGGAAGAGGTAAAAGGCCAATCCCACAACACCGAACACCAGCGCGGCCAAGATCAATTTCATGGCCGCCGCCATCGCGGTTGGGTAAGAGATGCCGTGTCGAATAAATCCTGGAGTGTTCATGGCTTGTCCCATCTGCGTCAATTCATCACGATGGAACGGCAAGATTCCAAAGGAGATGTTATCTTCGCGATCCGGGTTGAAACCGATAGCGTTTTTAACCGCCGCCCTAAGGGTATTTTTATTATCATCACTTAATTGTTCTTCGGTTAAAACCGAGGCAGTCACACGGGTCAATTGTCCGGGGGTGACATCCGTTCGCGTTTCAGTGGCATTAATCCGGTGTTTTTTCAAAATGTGGGTTCGGTTATAATCGCCATTTTTGGTCGTGGTGCTGCCGCTGACAGTCATGTCATTGGAGTACGCAATCTCTTTCGCGCCTCCCGACTTCGACGGATTTTTCGCATAGGTTTCGGTGTCTATCTGTTCTTGTTCGATAAAGTCACCTTTGGGATTTAAATCGGTGCCATTGGTTTGAATGACCGATTGCGACTTATTCCAGTTCAAGTCGACATTGACCGCCAAGGCATATTTATCAGGACCCAGGGCTTTATCCAAAATCTGCTTGATTTGGGATTCAAACTGCTGTTGCAAATTTTTCTTTTGCGCCAGCATATTATCGGGAATCGAGCTGTCTTCAGATTTCTTAATTTGCTCGCTTAAGAGACGGCCTTGCGTGTCGGTCAATTCCACATTATCAGGCTTTAACATCGGAACGGAAGACGCCACCAAATTTATGATGGCTCTCGCTTTATCTAAAGGAAGTTTGTCATAGCCCGGCTTTAATTTCAAAACCACCGCGGCTTTGGCGTCGGGTTTTTCGTCCGAGAAAAAGGTCGTGTTTTCGGAGGGAATAACCAGCTTCACGTTGGCGTCGGCCACTTCATTAAATTCGCGCAGTACCATGGTAATATCCCGTTCCAAGCCCATGCGCTGTTGTTCGGTAAATTCTTCGTGGGTTTGGGTCGTGGCACCGGCCGGAGCCTGATAAAAGGGGTGTCGAGGAATGCCTTCCTTCACCAATTCGGAAAGAGCCGTGACCCGCTTTGATGGCGGAACGGTAATATGATTATCGAGCGTTTTGTTATAAGGAATACCTAACTCGGTGAGCGCGGTTGACACGTCCTGGATGTCATCTTGCGAAAGCACATTTTCATAAAGATTGGTGTAAGCGGTTGCCCGTTGCACCCTGAAAGAAATTCCGCTGATCAACACTACGGCAATGGCAATCGCCGCAACTGTCATTTTTTGGCGCTGATTCATCGAATTCCACCATTGCATCGCCCTGCCCCACAACGTAGGCCTTGCTTGCGGGGGACGAATCCCCGTCATTCCTGTCATCCCTGTTCTGACCGTTCCGGTCGGTGCTCCTGTTGGCATGATTCGTTCCTCCTCCTAAAGCTTAGAACTGCATCTGGAATAGCATGGTTGCGGTGCTGGTGGCTTTCGAAACAAAGGCTGTCGCTAATTTAAACATGATTTCTCCCTCGGATTCCGCGATGGTCGCATGGTGCAGAGAGGGAGCTCCTTTTTCGTTGGCCATGATCTGGACATAGTTTCCGGCCATGTCCAAGGCGGATTCGTTTAAACCAAAGAGCGCTTGTTTAAAATAATTGGCAAACGGAGCCGCGCCTGTTTGAGGTTCCTGCTTATTAAAATAAGGATCGGCATTAATGTTCACCGGTGCGCCGGTGAGCGGTTTGAGTGATTGTATGGCCATAAAAGAATCCATGATTTATCTTTCTCCTTATTTCATACCGCTGTAAACAAGTCTCAAGGACATGTTCATCATCGTTTTGTTGGCGTCAATGGCCGCCGCATTGGCTTCGTAAGCGCGGCTGGCTTGAATCATGTTGGTCATTTCCGTAATCAAGTCGACATTGGGCATGCTGACATAACCATGCTCATCGGCTTCCGGATTGTTTGGATCATAAACTTTTTTAAACGGAGCCGGGTCCTTAACCACGCCGGCAAATTTCACGCCGGAGCCGATGATGCTCGGACTATCTTCATCAAACGGAGAGCCTCCAAACGATGCAGGCATATAAAATTGATCAAACTTGACGTTTTCTTGATAGAGCGCTAATTTTCGGCGATAGGGTCCGCCATCCGCCGTATGGGTCGTATTGACGTTCGCCAAATTGCTGGCAATTAAATCCATTTGATCCCGCAAGGCGGTCATTCCGCTGGCGCTGATGTTAAACGAATCATAAATGCTCATGGGTTTCTCCTTATTTGGTTAACGTTTCAATGGCGTATCTTGACCACGAAGGGGCAACAACGTCTTCCACAAGACCGAACCGAAATTGCATCTGAGCCAATTGCGCCATCTCATAGTTTAAATCGACTTTTCCCTTAGGGTCTCGGATGATTTTGGGTGTATAGTCCCTTGATTCGTCCTTAAACTCCGGATCGAAATCGAGTTTCATTTCCAAGTTAGTTTCAGACGGCTGCCCTAACGAAGGGTCCCCGTTGGCCCGGGAGACCATGGGAAGCGTTTGCGAAAGTTGCCGTTGCAATTCGTGTTCAAACTCCACATGGATTGGATGATAGTTTGGGTTATTGGCATTGGCAATATTTTGTGAAATGGCCTTCTGCGCTAAAAAAGCGTCATTGCCTGCGTTTTCCAGGTATTGATAGAAGGGGCCGAATAACCTCTCTGCATAAACCATAGTTCACCTCGTTGATTGGTTGGATTACTTATCTCTATTTTAAAGCAAAAACTTTAACAATTGATTGTTGAATTGTAAACAAAATGTAAACTTTCTAAAAAAAAATTAAAATATCGGGTTTAGGGGGCTAGACAACCTGGATTCATGTCGTGAAGAGGGGATTAGAACAAGTTGTTTAATTTTGGAAAACGGAGAGGTCATTATGTCAGAAAATCCTGTAAACGCTTCTGGAAACGTAAATCAGCCTGTCGATCCGACGATTCTCGCGAGACAACGAGCGCTCGTTCAAGCTGTGTTTTCCCCCACCCCTGAGAAAATTGCGGCTGAGGTTTTCCCTCAAGCCACGGCTGAACAGCAAAAAGCCATCGCGTTAAAAATGGCAAAATTACATGGAACCGTCCTTGGAAAACTCGACCAAAGCAGCAAAGAGCTTCTTCAATATGGAGATAATGTCGCCCAAGCCGAATCTCTTAAGGATAAATATTCGGGTATTTTGGGGCTTGCGTAACCTCCGCTTTTTTATTTTCGGCCTCTTCCTCTTTTCATTTTTCAATGTTTCTTTTGCCGATAAAAACAATCCGGTACTGCTGAAATGGTATGGTCAATCGTGCTTTAAAATCGCCGACTCCCCAACCAATCCAAAAACAACTCTTATCATCGATCCTTATGGCCCCCAAGTAGGTTATCCCATTAAACCGATTAAGGCAAACTGGGTTTTCGTCAGTCACGAGCATTTCGATCACAACAATGTTTCGATCGTTGCCGGCGCGCAAGTCTTGCGCGGCTTAACGGAAGACGCCAAACACTGGAATATTTTTACTAAGAAACTCAGTCCCCAGGTTTCACTTTATGATGTGGGTGTGTACCACGACACCAAGAAAGGGAAAGAACGGGGCTTGGACGCGGTCTCCGTGATAACCGTCAATGGGGTGCGCATCGTTCACTTAGGCGATCTCGGCCACCGGTTGACCGGCGAACAACTCAAAGCGATCGGACCGGTCGACGTCCTCCTTATTCCGGTCGGCGGAACCTATACCATTGACGCTAAAGATGCCGTAGCCGTCATGGGACAGCTTCATCCAAAAGTGATTGTCCCCATGCATTACAAAACCCATTATACACCGTCGATTCCGCTCCATCGGGTCACGGACTTTATCCAAGAAGCAATGTCGCACTGGCCCATAAAAACCGTTTACAGCTCCACGTTGATTTTCTCAAAAGACAAACTTCCGGATACCCCTACCGTTTACATTTTGAGCCCCTTAACTCCGGACCAGCCCTTCTCGCTCTAAGACTCGAGCCCACAAATCTTGCGGCCTTCCCTTCACCGCGTCCCAAGAAAGCCTTCCTTCGGTAATGGCTTGAAAGGTTTCCGCCAATGCCGAGAGCGCCGGCGTGCGAACACCTGCAAGTTTGCCGCATTCAATAATGCTACCATATAAAAAGGGCAATTCCGTTTCCCGCTTTCCGTTTAAGAGATCCAAATGGAGTGAAGGGGGCTTATTCCCGCGTCCACGTTTCATTTTTGATTGAAAAACAACTTGCAAAATCGGGACGGGCAGGTGTTTAATCCCCCAAACATACCAAGGAACCGGTTGATGGGGAAGACGAATGGGCGTCATGCCATTCGCCGTCATGACGTTCACCGCTTCAAGAAATGCTTGCCGTTCCAGCCTGAAGGCGGTTGGATCAGAGAAAAGTTTATTCGCCGGCCAATCGAGTAGCGCGCTTTGAATATTTCCAAGAATATTCAAGAGAAGTTTTGACCATTTCATGGTGCGCCACTCCGGGCAAGAAAACGTCTCGACCCCGGCATGCTTAAAGAGCGAAACCAGCGCTTCGCGCGGCGCGCCGCTGATTGAAGCCAAGGCCACGCCACCGCGATTTTCCGCGGTTGATTCACCCGGAGATTGCAAGGAGCAAGCCGTCGTTAAGGAGCCCGCGGTCAAGCGATCGGAAGAAATTTTACTCAAGAGAACCTCTTCGTTGCCAAGGCCGTTCTGCAGTGAAATGACTTGATCAACCTGAGAAAACCATGGCAAAAGCGCTTCAAGCACTTCGGCAGTCGAAAAACTTTTCACACAGAAAATCGCAACATCAACTTTCGTCCCTGGCGTAAAACAAGAGGCCAGACTTGTGAATGCCATGGCTTTTCCGGCACGCGTTGTCCCTGTTTCGTGAAGCAAAATGCCGTGTTCGTTAATTCGTCGGCACGCCTCAGCGTTTCGTTGGTAAAAGATAACTTGATTGCCGTCAAGGGTGAGCTTGCTTCCAATGTACGTGCCCACCGCCCCGGCGCCTAGAATCAAAATTCGCATGGACTAGAATGAAGCTTGCGTAATTTTATGAAGGTAGCGAGGATGATCTGGGTTTCGCCCCTTCGCATGAGCAAGGGCCAGGGCTAACAGCTGCAACAGAATGGTAAAGGGCACCGCGGCAAGCTCCGGATCGTCAATTTTTTTATGGGTGAGCCGAAGGGGAAACGCGGGAACGTTAATTTTTTTCAACATTTTAACGAGTTTTTGGGACGGCGTTTTTGACATGGGATCTTCGAGAATAATCGCCGGTGTGTCAACTCCGGCCATCGCAATGGGTCCATGAAAAAACTCTTTCCATCCGAACGGTTCTGCCATAAAGTAAGCGCATTCATTCAACTTTAGACTTCCCTCCACCGCGATCGGTCTTAATGATTCCGAAGCCAGCACGAATCCGCGCGATCGCGTCTCCAAATCATGTGAAAGACGTTTCATCGACTCCAGTTCGGCCAAGGCTTGGCGACTTAAATCCGGCACGCGACCTAAGGAAGAAAGAAGTTTTTTCCCGGTACGAAGCGCGATTAAGAGTTGCAAGTGGAAGAGCGTTGAGGTAAACGTTTTTGTGGCGGGGACGCTTTTTTCTTTTCCCGCCGAGAGGTCAATCACATCATGGCATCGTTTGGCCAACGAAGAGTTGGGATTATTAGTAATTCCTAAGGTCCTAGCGCCTTTTCGCTTTAGGGAAACAACGGCTTCGATGACATCGTTCACTTCTCCGGATTGCGAAATTGCAATCACAAAGGATGGGGCGGCTTTCATTTTCTTGTCACCATTTAGAAAAAAGCCGGGAGGCTTGACCAGAGAAAGAACACCAAGATAACGATAGAGAAGAAGCTGGCCATAAAGGGCGGCGTTATAAGAACTTCCAAAGGCTGTAAAGACGATAAGATCGTTGGAGCGTGCCGGGATTTTGGCTGCCAACGATTTTAATTGATGGCGTGATCCCCAGATTTTCTCCAAAATTTCAGGTTGTTCTGATATTTCCTGAAACATAGCAATGCTGCTAAATTCATTCAAGAAAAGCCCCCTTATTTTCGCAACCCCCTGGTTTAGACTCGAAAAAAAAGAGAGGGGGTTATCCCTCCCCTTTTTTGAACCTTATCGAACCGCTTCCTTTAATGCTTTACCAGGTCTAAAAGCGGCAATTTTCCGTGCCCGGATAGTAATTTTAGCTCCGGTTCTTGGGTTTCTGCCGTTTCGTGCCTTTCGATGCCGAACTTCGAAACTTCCGAACGGAATAAGCTGAATTTTTTGTCCGCGCTTCAACGTCTCCTTAATGGTCATGAAGAGCGAATTCAGGGTGGTTTCCGTTTCTTTTTTCGTCATTTTGGTCTTTTTTGAAATTTGCTCGACCAACGCGGCCTTTGTGAGGACTTTTCCTTTCTTTTCTGCCATGTCTCTCCTCCTTTCTTTTAATTGGGACACGTACAATATTGCCTTATTGTACGTGTCCCAATTTTCTGGCGGCCTATCAGAACTCCTTCTCCGAGGGGGACGACTCGCTAAAAACCGCTAAAAAGCTTGATTTTTTAGCCATTCCATGTTAAGATGTCTGTAGGGAGTCATTGGGAGGTTATTTTAATGTTGTCGCCCTTTTATCGTTTGCATTCATTTATTGGGTTTTTTGCCCTCTTAATTACGATGTCGGCCTACGGACAGGACCGACAATACGTGGTTTCAGAAAAGGTTAAGATTGGACGCGCCTACGCTTACGTGGTCACGGCGGATCTCGCATCCAGCCATGTTGACTTAGGCCTTTTTGTGGCAACCCATCACCCTTCCAATCACTTGTTTCCCCATGAAACCTTTGCCTCCATGATTTCCAAAACCAATCCCACGGCGGCCATCAACGGCACTTACTATGACACCAAAACCTTTATTCCGGTAGGAACTCTGGCGTCCCATGGGCAGATGCTGCAGCGTGGGACCCACGGCATCGCTGTTTGTTTTGATAAAAACAATCGGGTTGGCTTTTACAAAGTCAAAGATTTGAAAAATTTCCCCTGGCAAAATTTCAAAGTAGTCATTTCCACCGGCCCTACGTTGGTTGAAAGCGGGCATATTCATCTTTTCCCACGTACCGAACGATTTCACGACCGGGATATCTTTAAACTCAATCGACGCAGCGCCATCGGTGTGACAAAAAACAATAAGCTCTTGATCGTGGCGGTGAGAACGCCGGTGGGTTTACGCGATTTAGCGTGGATCATGCGAAAACTTGGAGCCATTCATGCAGTTTCACTGGACGGCGGTTCTTCAACCGGCTTATATTACCGCGGGAAATATCTCATTCGTCCTTCCCGGCAGCAAACCAATATCTTCATGGTTTATGAAGATAGAGAAACAAGAATTTCCAAAAACATTCCGGACGAAGGATCTAAAATTTAAAACACAAATTACTGGATAATGGTATGGCTTTTAGTTTTTTTGCTTGTCCTGTGGTTTCTTGATAAACTCTTCAAGACATTGCGCGGCGATTGCCAAGTTGTCATCCATCCCGAATCCGTTCAGAACGCTGTAAAATTCCAACACATTAACGATCTTTATTTGCGATTCGAACTGCCGGTCTCCAATCCCAGCCGCAAGGAACAGG
>Ga0207024_10135_pt1 | contig 22113 bp, 17 predicted proteins | sample Alteio_BWMinCont_44_FD_153470 | JGI IMG/M metagenome (GOLD analysis project Ga0207024, IMG submission 153470) | Enriched cells from forest soil in Barre Woods Harvard Forest LTER site, Petersham, Massachusetts, United States -... | ecosystem: Environmental > Terrestrial > Soil > Temperate forest >...
TTATGAAAAAAGCACTAAAACTTACTTTGTCGTTACCATTACTTCTTGTTGCCCCTGATATTGCCTTTGCTGAAGTGGCCGCACCCGTTGAGATTGCAGCAATGGCTGCGCCAGTTGAGATTGTAAACGGAGGATCCACCCCGCTGAACACAGCGGCAGGCGCAGCTACAGACACAGCTTCAGCTACAGCAGTGGATTCCGCTCTCGATAATTCCGTAGCGACAGAGTCCTCAAGCGAAAAGAAATCAAAATATTCCAAGCACTCTTCGACTAAAAAATCTTCCAGCTACGTCACAGGCGAAGCACCTGCGCCAGAAGCAACACCGGCACCTGAAAAACCAGTTACCGATGCTGACTACACCATCCGCGCTGGCGATGTGCTGCAGATAACCGTTTGGAAGGAAGATAACCTGGACCGCGAAGTACTGGTTCTGGCCGATGGCACCATTTCCTTTCCCCTGATCGGTGCTTTTAGTGCACAGGGCCTTACCCCCAGCCAATTACAAGTTGCCATCAAAAGCAAATTACATTCCCTGATACCCGGCGCTTCTGTTGCCGTTCTGGTTAAAGCTCCTCTTGGGCATACAGTGAGCGTGATCGGACAGGTTAATAAACCGGGTGAAATCATCGCAGGACATAACCTGACAGTCATGCAAGCATTAAGTCAGGCTGCCGGGTTAACGCCATATGCCAGTGTGGGCAGGATCATTGTTCTGCGTACGGTGGATGGCAAAGAAACCTCGATTGAGGTTCCTTATGACGATATTATTTACGGCGAAAAACTGGATAAGGATATCACATTGAAACCTGGCGATGTCGTAGTTGTTCCGACGGCAAGTCTGTTTTAGTTGTAGAAGAGCATGTCGATCTTACTTCGGCTGGGTTTGCGACAATTTAGTCAGACTATATTTTTGGGCACAGGATTTTGTTGTCTTGCCGTTGCTTCGGCATATGCACAGCAAGCGCCAGTGCCACCCACTCAGCAGCCTTCCACAACCTATGTAGCAATGCAGGGATCCGAACAATGGATGTATGATTCCAACCCCCTCAAGCTGTTACAAAATTACAAATCATTAAACGGTTATAATACATCAGGTGTGCTTATCCTGAATTCGGATAGCCAGGCGTGGAATCTTGATACCAATTCGGAGGTAGATAACGGGTCATTTCAAAACCCCAAGTTTGATTCAACCGATTTCCATGAAAAAACGAACGCAAGTATTAAGAATGACGTCTGGAAGGCAGGCTTGGGAGGACAGTTTGATTACGATACCACCCGCACCAGTGAAATAACTACCTATGGTATTACTTTCCCCTCTGTAAGGCATACGGGAGAGTCGCTGTCGCCGGAAATTGATTTCAACCCGGACACAGTAGAAAAATTAGCTGTCAAAGGCACATTATCCCGGTCAACATACGATAACACCGCCTTCACGAATTATAATTTTGATACGATCAACCCAACTTATTCTTATATTTTCGATCCACTCAATACTGGTTTATTCACGATGAATTACCAGCGTTACAGTACTATAAACGGCATCCCTACTACCGTAAATACCTATGGACCATCCTTGGGATGGATCAGGGTTGTGAATCCTAATATGACTTTTAAAGTAACCGCCGGTGCTGAGGATTCGGAACAAAATGCGACCGCAGGAGCTCCCGCATCATCCAGTTTAAACTATGTCTTTTCCGGCGATATGAGTATCAAAGCATTGAACGATACATTTACATTTGACGCCACAAGAAGCCAGCAGCCCTTTGGCAATGGCAGTTCCGCTTTGTTCACTTCTTTCAAAGCAGCAGACACACATGCAATTAACGAAAGATTATCATTAAATGCCTCAGGCACCTATCGTTTCGCGCAATATCTGGAAAATAGTACTACAAGCATAAATCTGAACAGGGAATATGACGGTACGGCCGGCGTCACCTACCGGATCTATACCAACCTTGATTTTATAGCTAATTATCAATATACCAATCAAACATTGACTAACATCAACGGGGCAGTCAAGGAGCAGACCGTGATGGTCGGGCTTTCCTTTCACCCTATTGCGGGGGCTTTATGATGTTGGGTCTTTTGTTCTGTTGTCGACCGAAAAATTTGCTTTGTCGGTCTTCTGATCACACTATGACGCAAGGAAAAGGTTAGACCATGGAAGAATTATCCCTACGCGATATTTTCATAATATTGAAACGGAGAAAAAAGGTTTTTCTCGTCACTTTTTTTGTATTGTTCATAGCCTCGATCATTGCAGTGTTTAACTGGATTAACTACCGATCAACTGCAACGGTAGAAATCGCAGCATCCTTTGTTTCGGCCAACGTTACCAATCCGCTCACGAATCCAAACGAAGAAATAGAAACGCTGGCAGACCAGCGCATCAGCCAGATCGAGCAAAAAGTGACCTCGCTGGAAAACCTGTCCCAGATCATCAGTAAATTCAATCTTTATCCGGGGGAAGTGGATACCACACCTATTGCCATACTCACCACGAAAATGCGTAAAAAAATCAAAGTGGAATTTATCTCAGGCACGCTGGCGAATCCTGCGGCCGCTCAAAAGCAAACAGCGGAACAATTATCCGCCATCGCTTTCGACCTGAGTTATGATTACCAGGACCCACAAAAGGCGCAACAGGTAGCCGATGAGCTGGTGACGCGGTTCCTTGATGAAGATTTAAAAATGCGGCGGATGCAGGCACAGGAAACGTCAGCATTCCTTGGAACACAAATCACGGCACTGGAAGCCTCCATGGCGGAACAGGATAAAGCCATAGCAGATTTCCGTGCAAAAAACGGCGAATCAGGACCAACCGCGATGATGTTTAATCAACAGTCCGAAGAAAATCTCACCATGAGCATTGCAGGCGTAGAAAGCCAACTCTCCAGCAACGAAGGAACGCAAGGAGCATTACGCGCACAGCTTGCAACCGCTGAACCTTATTCGCGTGTTATTGCCGATGGACAATTGCTGACAACCCCTGAAACACAGCTAAAATCCCTTCAGACCCAGTATGCAACACTTACCGGCCAATATGGTCCTGATCATCCGGACGTTGTGAAGCTTCGCAACCAGATACAGGCGCTCAAAACCCAGATTGGCCCGGCACAGGCAAATGCTCAACTGGAAGCCCAGATTGCGGACGTCAAAACCAACCTCGCAGCGGCAAAAAGCACTCAAGGCGCTGATCACCCGGATGTTATCGCGCTTCAGAAACAGCTTGCGAAACTGGAAGCAACGCTGAAGGCAAATGGCGGTGATAGTAGTATAAAGGGTCAAAAGAAGACCGACGAAAACGGTGATGAGATCGACAATATTAAGCTTGATGCTGATAATCCTGCCTATCTGGAGATCAGCTCCCAGTTGAAATCAGCGATTGCGCAGCATAAGGCTCTGGTGAAGCAACGCGATGAGTTGAAAGCGCAGCAGGAGAAATACCGCAAAAGTATCATCACTGATCCACAGGTGGAACAGGAAATGTCAAGGCTGACTCGCGATTATGAAAATAGTCAGCTCCGCTACCGTGAGCTTAAAGAAAAGAAGATGTCAGCAGATATGAACGAGCAGCTTGAGTCTGGCCGTAAAGGCCAGCGACTTGAGGTGATTAACCCCCCTGCTATTCCCGATGATACACATCCAAAACGCATCCTGCTGATTTTAGGTGGCTTCGTATTAGCAATCATAGGCGGAGTGGGGGGCGTCACATTGGTTGAAGCCACTAATCAGAATATATATGGCATCGATCATGTGGCTCAACTGGTGGGCACTGTGCCATTCGTAAGCATACCGCATATACTGGCTGGCGCAGAAAAAGCTCCGTCAGCTCGCTATAAACCTTATGTCAATTCGACCCTCGCGATTTTAAATCTACTGAAAATACTGCTCATACGTTTTATACTCAAACCGTGTATGTCGTTGTTTGTATTTTTACGCCGTCTCAAATCTTCTAAACCGCAGTAAATATAGGTTATTTCATGGATAAACTCGAAAAAGCACTTGAGAAGGCAAGAGAACAAAGAAGGATCAACCTGGAACTTCAGGCAGCGAAGCAACCAGCGCCCTCTCCCGCCAAATCCGTCTCACAGGAAATGGCTTATACAGCGCAGGCGAATACGGTGCAAATTCTGGATACTACTCTCGAAGAACATCACGTTATCGCGCACCAGATACGTAATCAGGAAGCAGATATTTTCCGTATCCTGCGCACCAAGATTTTGCAGATAATGAATCAATCGGGCATGAAGACGCTGGGAATAACCAGCCCTAACTATGGTGACGGGAAAACGACCATAGCACTGAACCTTGCCGTGAGTATCGCCCTGGACCTGAAGCAAACCGTACTACTGGTGGATCTGGATTTGCGGAAGCCAAACGTAACAGAATATTTGGGGCTTAAACCGCAATATGGCATCACCGATTATTTTCTGCATGATATTCCCATAGCCCAATGTTTCCTGCGGCCATCGTTTGACCGAATGACCATCCTTCCAGCCGGCCCTGTTATCGATCATTCGTCGGAAATCCTCGGCTCACCACAGATGGCCATGCTCGCTAATGAATTAAAAACGCGCTATCATGACCGCATTATCATCTATGATTTACCCCCTGCCCTCACTCAGGACGATCCTATTGCTTTCCTGCCGCACGTTGATGCCGTTTTATTAGTAGTGAACGACGGCGTTACAAAGACTGACGAATTAAAATTATCATTGAACGTGTTGTCTGGTGCGAACGTAATTGGGACTGTGCTTAATAATGCTGGTGAAAAAGCTAAAATCAGTAAATTCAGCAAAGTGATGAAATTTCTGAATGAGCCTCAGGAATCCGCTTCTAATTAAACAATGGTAACAAACGGTTTCACACTGCGTTGGAAAAATCACCCAACACTTCGATAAAAGCGCTGACGGGCGTTCGTTTCTGGGCAGCGATGATGGTCGTATTATTCCATCTGGCAGGCCCCGGCGTTGCAAACCACCGCTATCTTATCAACGAAATTATCATACGCGGCGGCATGGGGGTTGACCTGTTTTTTGTCTTAAGCGGTTATATTATTCACCATGTCTATGGCTTAACCTTCTCACAAAGCATTTCCCAAAAGCTTTACCTGCGGTTCCTCTCTTTCCGTGTTGCCCGTATGTACCCTGTGCACGTGTTTACCATGGGATTGATGTTCATTTTATATTTTATCGCGCTTAAGGTTTTTCATAAAACGCCACCGGATATTGAATCCTACCAGTTTACAGCCATTGTCAATAACCTGCTGATGACACATGCGTGGTTTAACTTCGGTTCACCCAATATACCGGCATGGTCGATTTCAGCCGAATGGTTTATGTATTTACTCTATCCACTATGTGCCATGGCGCTGTTCAGGCTTAGCCTGTTCTGCGAATACCTGATGCTGGTCATTTGCCTGATTGCAGTTTATTTCCTGGTATCGTTGCATCCATTGCTTCATATCGTCCCGGAATTTATCTTCGGCGCAACGCTCTACCAGATTAACAGCAAGCTGCATTTTACAAAAAAATTGGGAGGCTATACCGGCCTTGCCCTGATTGCCGCGATAGGAATCACATTAAACCTTAAGATAGATTCAGAAGCAGTGTATGTACTCCTCTTCGGCTTTCTGATCCTGGCGCTGACATCTGAAAATGACAAAATAGGCCACTGGTTAGGGCTAAAATACTGCATGTATTTAGGCGAAATTTCATACAGTTTGTATATGATTCACTCGTTCGTGTGGAGCGTCATAAAAAACATATGCCGCATAGGGTTACCATCAATTGATATACAGGGAATTCCAGTAGTTGCTATGGGTATAATAGCCAGTGTAATCGCAGCCGCATTGGTGTATACTGTTATCGAGGTTCCAAGCCGCCGTTTTCTACGCCACCTCACCGATCCCAAAGATGTTATGGCGGTATCTTAAAAGATAGTATAGATATTAACAAATCATGGGTGATTTTATGTCAAACGTAAATGCTAAAAGGCTTTTACCAGCGCTTCTTGCTGGCGCCTGTTTTTATGTACCCGGAGCCAATGCGGCACAAATACCTTTTTTTAACCCATATCCGAATTTAGATAAAAGCCTCTGGTATATTTCCAGTGGCTGGACCAATGGCTCATGGATGGGCTGTGAATTGCTCGCCAGCGCTATCGGGGTTGATGGGCAAAATATAAAAATCACGCTCTCAACGAATGGTAAACCGACAGTTCGCCCTTATTCCTGCGGAGAATTTCATACCAATGCACGCACCGGCTATGGCATGTATGAGACGAGCATGAAATCTGCTTTCGGGTCAGGGCTTAATAGCACCTTCTTTACCTATATTGGCCCAGGAGTGGGCGTTCCTGTACATGATGAGATAGATTTTGAATTTCTTGGCTACATGCCCAAACACGTTCAGGTTAATTACTGGGTCGACGGAGTGTCGAAAGATGGAACCATGATCAATCTTGGTTTTGATGCATCTCAGGGCTACCATATTTATAGTTTTGACTGGGAGCCCACCAGCATAACCTGGTATGTAGATGGGGTAGTAGTGCATAAAACCAAACCAGGGGCGGTTATGCCAAAAACCCCAAGCCGCCTTTACATGTCATTATGGTCTGGCACAAGTGAGCTGAACAGCTGGTTAGGTCCCTTTAATTATACAGGACCTGTCTCGGCAGAATATGAATGGGTAAAATATACGCCACCTGCCACATCTACGCCATCTGCAACACATTAAAATGCCGCAACAAGGTAATGTGAAAATTCTTTATCTAGCACATGATCTTTCCGATCCATCATTTGTAAAGCGCGTCATTATGCTGCTGGACGGCGGTGCAAGTGTCAGCGTCGCCGGATTCCGGCGTACTACGCAACCTGTTGAGGGTGTTGCAGGCTGCAACGTGGTTAATTTCGGCCAGACGTTTAACGGTGGATTTATCCAGCGTTTGGTGTCGGTGATAAAAGAAATTGTCTTTTTAAAGCGTTATCGCCACCTGTTCACCGATGCTGATGTCATCCTCGCCCGTAATCTGGAAATGCTGGCAATAGCCGTTCGCGGACGCAGTCTCTGTTCAAAAAAGCCTGCTATTGTCTATGAATGCCTGGATATTCACCGCCTGCTGCTGGGTAAGGGCATTGTTAGTAACGTGCTTCGGAATTTAGAAGGATGGTTATCAGCAAGGGCCTCGGCGCTCATCACCAGTTCCCCGGCTTTTATCAGCGGCTATTTTAATACACTGTCAAAGGTACGCCTGCCGATAAGGCTGGTGGAAAACAAAGTCTATCCTGTCCCCGCCATTGCTCCCCCTCCACCACGGCCTTCCGGCCCACCATGGAAAATAGGCTGGTTCGGCATAATACGTTGCCGCAAAAGCCTTGATATATTGAGCGAACTGGTGCGGCAAAGCAACGGCGCCATTGAAGTGATTATCCGCGGACGCCCGGCGCTGGACCAGTTCGATGATTTCCATAAAACAGTAAGCACCACTCCTGGCCTGAAAATTTCAGGCCCCTATAAAAACCCTGATGATCTGGCCAGCATTTACAACGAGGTGCATTTCAGCTGGGCTATCGATATGTTTGAAGAAGGGCTCAATTCCTCATGGCTATTGCCCAACCGTTTATATGAAGGCGGATTATACAGTGCTGTGCCCATCGCGCTTAAAGAGGTTGAAACGGGTAAAACACTGGAGCGCATGGGTATCGGAGTGACGCTTGCCCATCCACTCAGCGCATCGCTGGCAACCTTCTTTTCCGGGTTAACTGCCGATAGTTACAAAACACTTGAAGTAACTATCGTAAATAAACCCACAAGTACATGGGCATGTACGCAAAAAGATTGTATTGATCTGGTGGAATATTTTGGCACCTTTCTAAGCAGGAGCCACTATGGGCAATGAAATTCTGGTAATCATCCCCTGCCTCAACGAGGAAAAAACCATTGCAGCACTGGCGCAACAACTTGAGCGGGCCAGTAAAACCTGTCCGATGCAGATCGTCATCGCCGACGGTGGCAGTTCGGATAAAACCGTAGCAATTGCCAAAAAACTGGCTGAGCAACATACCAACATCACCTACCTGCATAATCCCAAACGCATCCAGAGCGCCGCTGTTAACCTGGCCGTCGCCACGTATGGCAAGGATAAGGAATTTTTAATCCGCCTCGACGCCCACGCAGAATACCCGAATGATTATTGCCAAATCCTGCTTGAAGAAGCAAAATCCTCACAAGCTGCCTCCATCGTCGTCACCATGGACACGCAGGGACATAAACCATTTCAACGCGCAGTGGCCGCCGCCCAGAATTCAAAACTTGGCAATGGTGGTTCGTCACACCGCTCAACCATTACTGTTGGGCGCTGGGTTGATCACGGGCACCATGCCCTGATACGTATCGACGCCTTTACTAAAATTGGCGGCTATGACGAAAATTTTTCCCATAATGAAGACGCAGAAATGGATACAAGGCTTACCAAAGCCGGATATAAAATCTGGCTCACGGCCAGAACGAAACTCGTTTATACTCCGCGTTCATCGCCCATCAGGCTATGCAGGCAATATTTCCACTATGGCAGAGGCCGTGTACGCAATATTGTTAAACATAAGACACAGCCAAAACTTCGCCAGATGATACCAGCGGTGGTTTTACCTGCATTTGTGCTGATGTTATTAGCTCCTTTTTGCTGGATTCTAAGCATTCCTTTTTTAGCGTGGGTTATGCTTTGCGTGATCTACGGCACCTGGCTTACCTATAGAACAGAGGATTTTGCACTTGTGCTTTCCGGCCCTGCCGCCATGATGATGCATTTCAGCTGGTCGCTCGGTTTCTGGTCAGGTGTAAAACAAGTCATCTGGAGTAAGAAATAAATGACGGGCGCACTTAACATCGATATCTGCGTTTGCACTTTCCGGCGTGAGCATATCGCCGATACGTTGCGTTCGCTGTCAACACTGCTGCTTCAGCCCACGTGGGGTATCCACGTCATTGTCGCCGATAACGACGATACGCCCAGCGCCCGCGCACTGGTCGAGACAACGGCACGCGTATGCAACCTCTCGGTCACTTACCTTCACGCTCCTGCCCGCAATATTTCCATCGCCCGTAATGCCTGCCTGAACAAGGCCACGGGCGACCTGTTTGCCTTTATCGACGATGACGAACTGGTTACGCCCGAATGGCTGGAAGCCATGATAAACACCTACCAGATGAAAAATGCCGATGTTGTGCTTGGCCCGGTTCGCGCCGTATACGAAGAATACCATCCTAAATGGCTGCGGGAGGGAGATTTCCACTCGCTAAAGCCGGTATGGATACAGGGAAAAATTATGACGGGTTACGCTGGCAACGTCCTGTTTAACCGCACCGCCAAATCCATAAAAGGCCTGCGTTTTCGCGGCGACCTTGGCCGCACCGGCGGTGAGGATACCTTCTTTTTTTCCACCATTCATAAAGCGGGCGGATATATCGTTTATTCGCCAGAGGCTATCATTACCGAAGCGGTTCCCAGTAACCGCGCCAGTTTCAAATGGCTATTGCGTCGGCGCTACCGCTTCGGCCAAACACACGGGCGATTATTGCGTGAAACCACAGCATCCGGGTTTCTGCAACGCCTCAAATACGTCACCATGGCTTACGCGAAATTGTTTTTCTGCCTGTGCATAAGCCTTTTGAACATATTTAACGATCAGCGCCGGCGTTTCTGGCTATTGCGCGGGATGCTGCATGCAGGCGTAGGCGCCTCCATGCTCGGCGTCAAAACCATTGAACCTTACTCATAGCGCCATGGTGGATGTCTCCGTCATTATCGCCTGCTATAATGTCGAACGCTACATAAAGCGGGCGATTGACAGCGGCCTCAGCCAGCAGGGTGTCAGTGTTGAAGTCATCGTGGTTGATGATTGTTCTACCGACGGCACATGGGGTATTGTTTCCGGTATCATCGATTCCCGGCTAATGAGTGTCAGGCTCCCCGGTAATTGCGGTCCGGGCGCGGCACGCAATGCCGGTATAGCCAGGGCTTCCGGGGAATGGATTGCCATACTGGATGGTGATGACGAATTTGCATCTGGCCGTCTGGCACAATGTATTGGCCGGGCTACCGGCCAAAGGGTGGATGTCGTCGTTGATAACCTCCTTGTCTGCTGCGAAGCCGACGCTTCCGAATTCCTCATGTTTCCATCCGAAGCACTCGCAAAGATCGCCCAACTGGATGCCGCCACCTTTATCAGGGGCACGGTATCCAATAATAACAATTACACATTGGGTTACCTGAAACCTGTTTTCTCCCGCCGTTTTCTGGAGCGACACAAGCTAACCTACGATACCGAGCTTCGCATTGGTGAAGACTACCGGCTGATGATGGAAGTTTTGCTGTCGGGTGCCCATTGCGCGGTAGAACCATCGGCAGGTTATCGTTACACTGCCCGTGCCACCTCCATTTCCTATCGCATTTCGCCTGCTGACATCCGCCGGATGATCAAAGCCGATGAGCAATTAATGGCCCGTTATAAGCTGGACAGCGCCGCCGCTATTGCCCAGGCTGGCCGAACCAAATGGTTAAAAAGGGAATACGGCTATACCCTGCTGGTGGACGCCATCAAAAAAAAAGATGGGATTAATATGTTAAAGGCTATAGCTTTACATCCTTCCTGTATCTGGCTGTTATGGCGGCCTTTACAAGTCCGCATTCAACGTTTGGTCGCATGATAATATGAATAATCCCAACCCGGCTCCATCAAGTATAACCAGTAAGTTCGCTGATCTGGAACAGCAAAGAAATTCTCGGAAGAATGCCCCCTATCTAAGCAATTTTTTTGGCACTATCTATGTGGCTATCACCACCATCATGCTGGCCTACGGTGGATTAATCGGATTTGGCGCCATTCTGGTGATGTATGCCCTCTGGTTGCCTAAAATCGTCTATAAGGGGGTGTTTTTACTGCGCCCCACGAAGGATGTGATTTTCGTCATGCTGTTACCGATAGTCGCGATTATGTCTGTCGCCTGGTCTGATTATCCATCCAATACCATAAAAAGCGCGATGGAATATGCATCCCTGCTCGTCTGTACGGTTATTATCTCCAAAACTGTACGCACTGAAGCATTACTGCGGGGTTTTGTGATCGGCTCAACCATTGCGCTTATTGCCTCGGTAGCCAGTCAGCAATATGGACTTGATCCGCTCACTGGCCAATACACATTAATAGGATTATTCGGCTCCAAAAACATGATTGGCCTTTTTGCGGAACTCGGCATCCTGTTTTCGTTGATTAGTTTATATGTCAGGCAACCCATGATCAGTAAGCTGATCTTTGCCGTTGGGCCACTTGGGATATGCGTTGTCTCGCTGTATTTAAGCAAATCCGCTTCATCCGTTTTGACACTGGCGCTCACACTCGCTGTAATAATCGGAGCCCGTTTCATCACCAGATTGCCACGTGCAATGCGCACCATAACCCTTGTCGGATTCACCCTGATTGTCCTCTTCGTCACCGTCATAGGCACGATGTATGATGCACAGAAGCTGGTTTTAAAAAGTTTTGGTAAAGATAGCACACTTACTGGCCGTACCTATTTATGGATTGAAGGGTACAAAAGCGGTATGGAAACCCCCTACTTTGGCCATGGCTATCAGGCCTTCTGGGTAGAAGGACGCGCCAAGGCAGAAATACTATGGGATAAATTTGGCGTACCTGCCCGCATTGGCTTCCATTTCCACGATCTCTATGTTGAAACATTTGTTGAACTTGGCTTGTTTGGGGTGATCCTGATTGCTGCTATTATGCTTATCACCTGCTGGATAAGTCTTCGCTGCATCATTAAGAAGGGCATGACGGTAGAATATGTCTATGCACTGAGCGTTTCATTCCTGTTCTTTATCCGCGCCATTGTGGAAGTAGACCTTATCGGTACTTTTATCATTGGCCCTGTCCTGTTTTTTTCGGTGATTCCAAAATTGGCCACCTACCACCAGGAACAGGCTCTGGCTAAGATGCAAATGCATTCCGGCACAGGTTGATTTCGTTCACCAGCAAGCGCCGCTGCGTCAATGCGCTTACGCCGACGCCAACCACTGCAAGGATTGCCGCAAATATAAGTTGTGACCATTCCCCCAGCGCCATGGCATGGTCTATTTCCCAATACATCCCGACACACACCAGCGCTGCAAAAGTCGGGATCAGCAAAATACGCAGAAAAGTCATCAGCGAGCAGCTGAGCAAAGGTAATAGCAGCATGAGTTGGCGTGGAGTATAAAGCAAAACAATGATATTAAAGTCGATTACAACCCATGAAAGGCCAAACAATACCACGCACAACAAGCTAATAACCCACAACAAGACAAACTCCACTGTGATCCGAAACTGCATATCCGTACGCCCAAGTACCATCATGATGGTTCCGTTCAGGCCTGTTATCGCTTGCAAAGCGCAGGCGGGCGCGGCAAGCATAAACAAATCACCTGATGCCGACCATTTTTCAGACAGCAATAAGGTAAATGCCGGATGATGCGCCACGGCGATCATGCCCATTACCGGAAAAACGACAATAGAAAGCAGCCTCACCAGCAGCAAATAAATATGGCGGATAGCGAGAATGTTGTCTTTAACCTGCGCCAGCTGGGCATATAAAACATATTGCAGAGGCCCGGTAACCAGGAACATCGGCAAACGTGCGAACTGGAACGCCATGGAATAAAGCCCGACGGCAGCTTCCCCGAGTACTTTGCCGATAATCAGGTTGTCCAGAGAACGGGAGAGAAATCCAACGATATTGACGCCAATCACATCGCGGCCAAAAATCAAGTGTTCGCGCACACTTTTTAAATCAAAAACCATGAGTGGGAAAAAGGGCGAGAAATAGAACGTCATCACCACCCGTACAGCATAGAACGCGATCTGCTGATCAACCAGTGCCCATGCCCCGCCGCCTCGCAAGGCGACAACAATGGCCGTTATCATTCCTAAGACCAGTGCGGTTATTTCCATCACGGCAATAATTTTAAATTGATGACGTTGCTGAAGTGCGGCACCCGGAATCGTCGATATGGCCTGCGCTATGACAACGAACGCCAATGCCATTATAATCGGGCTTAACCTTGGCTCATTAAATAATTGTGCCGCCAGTGGCGCAAGACCTATCAGCACCAGTGCCAGAATAACGCCTAATATGGCTGAAATCCAGAAACAGGTGGACCATATTTCTTTTTCGCCTGTCGGGGTACGCACCAGTGACCGCCCCACCCCGGCATCGGCAAACATCATGGTAAACAGGATGAAAGGCATCGCAATGGCGACTACGCCATAATCCGCCGGTGACAAAAGCCGCGAGATAATGGGAATGACAAGGAATTGCGCCAGCAATCGCAGCACATTGGCAGACGACATGGCGGCAGTACCGAGGACAATCTTACGAAACGACACAAAAATCCCTAATTAAGTTGGATGATACAATCCAAACAGCCAGCCCACACCCACCTGCACCGCGCAGATCATAAACCAACCAATACATTGTTTATCTTCCTGAACCAGCTTTTTAAGTTCCGGCGGATATTTGCCTTTGTTATTAACACAATAACGCAGGCAATGGAACGCCACCTTTCGCCTGTTCTCGGCAATATAGCGGTTATTCCATGCGCGGTTTTCCAGGCTTAAACTTACTGATGACTGGATAATGCTGTGCGCCTTCATGTTATCAAGGATACGTTTCAGGTAGCCGGGGGAATCCCAATCCATATTAGAAAAATAGAGGTTAATGCCGCTACCGCAATACACCATGATCTTCGGTGAAAAACAGACGCGCTGCATTTTCGCCACCAGTTTCATGAAAAAAATCACGTCTTCACCCGCGTTCTTAAGCGATGTATCAAATAACAAATCGCCCAGAATCGAACGCCTGAAAATGGTAGTGGAAATCTGGCATGGAAACTGCTGGAGGATCATTGTCTCCATGTCATCTTTAGTAATGTTGATAATCTCAGCAGACCTATCCCTGATAAATGACATAATCACGCCTGTATAAGACGCAAAATGGGAAGCGTGCACGCCGCCACGTTCATTATCGCAAAAATATAAATCATTCCCGGCTTCCAGCGCCGCGATGCCCTGACGCAGATGATCTTCCGACCAGCTATCGTCGGAATCGAGGAAGGCGATGTATTTCGTTGCTCTTTCCACCGCCTTAAGTCCGGTATTGCGTGCCGCCGCCACACCTGCATTGGCCTGAGGGATTATATTCAGGTGAAACGGGGGAGAAAAAGTTTCTGCCTGTGCTGACACCGGTGAGCCATCATCCACAACAATAACCTCTACCTCATAATCCGCTGGCAGGCGTTGCATCACAACCGATTCAAGCGCCCGGCGCAAAATACCCGGCTCACGCTGGAAATAAGGAATAATGACTGAAATTTTTATCATGGCCCGATCTTCATACATTTTCATTCTCTGGAAGCGTCAGGGTATTGTCGCCCTTGCGCGCTGTGAAGCTGACTTTCTTGCGGCTGCGCAGTATCGGTTTTTCAACACAGTGCCAGGATACCCTGGCAACACACGTGATAAGCACCATTGAGCAGATGAAATGCGTTATCACCGAAAACCGCCCCGGAAACAGCATGACCAGCGCTTGCTGGAGTGGGTAACCATACAGGTACATACCATAAGAATAATCGCCTTTGGAATAAAGCGGTAATTTTTTAATCGGCGTCAGGCCGATATACGCCACCATGTAGCTGACCGGCAGCGCTAAAACAACCAGCCTGTCCTTGCCTAAAACAAAAAAACCGACGACATAGAGCACCACTGCCAGCAGCGCCAGCTTACCGGAATAAGGCACCTGATAACGGAAGGCATACAGCAATGACCCGGCAAGAAAATAACAATACAGTGTCCCCCCAAGTTCTGAGACAAAGTTTGTGATGTAATGATTGATTTCCGTATCGGCCTCGAACGGCGAAACGTGTGAGCTATAATAAACATGCAGACCGTAAACCATGCACATAAACGCTATGACGGCCTTAACCAGCCGCGATTTTGATTTTACAGCGCCCGTAAGTATCAGGCACGACATGATCGTATACGAACCCATTTCAAGCGGCACCGTCCACATGGAGCCATTGACCTGGCCCGGGAAGGGGTTGGACAGGAAAACACCGGGTAATTCATAATGAATAAAACCGATTATGTTTAAAAAATAGTGGAGGAACTGTTTGCCGGTAACATAGTCATGCAGTGATACGGTCGTTACCAGCGGACCTATGACCAGCGCCGACAGGAAAATATCGACCGAGAGCGCGGGAATGATGCGGAATGCGCGGTTTAAAATGAAATCCTTGATTTTCAACCGTAGCGCCGAACCCAATACCAGAAAGCCGCTGAGCACAAAAAACATTGGCACCGGCGCGCCCATTACCGGCCAGATCCCGTAGCGGTCAAAAGCATCATAATTACCTTCCACCGTCAGGAAGGAATGATTCAGGATAACCGTGATCGCCAGCGCCACACGGAGGAAATCAAACCCCGGGCCTATCCCCTTATAGCTGTCCAGCACAGAACCGATGGTCTTCATACTACCCGTAATCTATCAAAGGCAGCTATTTACCTGATAAATCGCTTAATTACAAGCAGTTATATTGCGCTAAACTTGCTATATCATAAAGAACCGTTGAAAAAAATAACCATTATGCTAATACAGGCGACTCTTATAAATAATAATATATAAGTTACAACAAGTTAACCAATACATTAATAGATTTTAATTACTTATTGAAAAAATAAAAGAATTGTATATAATCCGGATGCGAAATGATCCTTTGTTTGCATATAAAATTTGTGAGTGAGTGTGAATAACAATACAAAAACCTCTACAGCCGCCGTCTGCGTTATCATCGCGGCTTATAATGCGGAAGGCACGATAGCGCGTGCCATCGCATCGGCTTTAGCGCAGCCTGAAGTGGCGGAGGTCATCGTGGTTGATGACGCCTCGAAGGATAATACCGTTAAGGCGGCACACGCTGCCAATGACGGCAGCAATCGCTTAAAAATTCTCGTACAAAATATTAATCGCGGCCCCTCCGCCGCCCGCAACCGCGCTATCATGGAAAGTGTCTCTCCATGGATCGCCATACTGGACGCCGATGATTTTTTCCTGCCGGGCCGCATCAGGGATATGCTGGCTTATAGTGAAAATGCCGATATGATTGCCGACGATATGTGGCAGGTTTCGGAAAACGCCGTAGACGCTCCGCGCAAAAGCCTTTTAGGGAAAACCTTGTCCCAGCCGAAAACCGTCAGTTTTTCTGAATTTGTTTTATCCAATGTCACCCGCCCCGGCCATGACCGCGGCGAGCTTGGTTTCATCAAACCGCTGATCAGGCGTTCATTCCTTGACGCCAATAATATCCGCTATCAGGAAAATATGCGCCTTGGCGAGGATTTTGAATTATATGCGCGTGCACTGGCTTTGGATGCAAAATTAGTCCTAGCACCAGTACAGGGCTACGTTTCTGTAATTCGCGCCAGCTCCTTAAGCGGGCAGCACTCGGAGCAGGACCTGAAAAATTTACGCGATTGCGACCGTCAGCTTCTCAGCAACCTGCCTTTGTGCGAGGCCGATGTAAACGCTTTGCGCCGACATTACCTGAGCATTGATTGCCGCCTTCAATGGCGACTACTTATCACTGCCGTTAAAACCAAAAATATGCGGGCGGCATTATCTACTTTCCTGCGCCCGTATCCTGTTCCAGCCTATCTTTTTAAACAATTAGCGCTACAGGTGTACCTCCGTAGCTTTCCAATGAAAAGTAAACCCTTATGACAGCGCAAGTATCCGTTATGGCACCACAAATATCCCATCAAAAAAACTGCCTGTTTTTAGCTATGGGCTGTATTGCGTTTATTGTATCCGCATACTGGCATGATGGCAGCGATTTAATGGCAGCATGGCAAACCGAGGAATATAGCCATGGGATGGTCATTCCACTTATTGCCGTTTTACTGGCATGGCACCGCCTGACGGAAGTGCGCCCTGCGATTCAACCTTCATGGTGGGGGTTGTTGTTCTTAGGTATCAGCGGCATTTTATTTCTGGTTGCGGCATTAGCAGCATTCCAAACTGCCGCACATTATGGGTTTATCCTCGCCCTGTCAGGTATCAGCATCGCTTTTCTCGGCACCAAAGCCACTAAGGTTATTACACCGGCATTGATATATCTGTTCTTTGCCGTGCCCCTGCCCCATCTCGTATATACAACCTTGTCGCAGGATTTACAGCTTTTCTCCTCGACCATGGGTGTATGGTTCCTCGATCTGGTTGGCATCTCCGTGTATCAGGAAGGCAACATTATTGACCTTGGCGGCTACAAGCTGCAGGTAGTTGAGGCATGCAGTGGCCTGCGTTATCTCTTCCCGCTGATAAGCTTCAGTTACCTCATGGCCTACCTGCTTGAAGACAAGGCATGGAAGCGCCTGATTGTATTTTTATCAGCCATCCCCATTACTGTTTTCATGAACTCACTGCGCATCGGTATCATCGGAGTTACGGTCAACTGGTGGGGTATCGAAATGGCGGAAGGTTTCATCCATGAGTTTGAGGGCTGGGTCGTGTTCATGATCTGCGTACTTATATTACTAGGTGAAGTGATGTTACTGCTTAAAGTCGGAACCGGTGGGCGTTTTCATTATGAAGTTTTCGGCCCTGCACATGGCTCCCTGTTTTCCTCGCAGTTGGAATTAACAACGCCTGTGATCGCCGCCACTTCCATGTCTGCCGTTTTATGCGTTGTTTTTGGTATGGGAATCGTCAATCAAAGGGAGCAGGTGATCCCGCAGCACCCTCCCTTCTCTACATTTCCCAAAACGCTGGAAAGCTGGAATGGAAAACAGCTGACCCTTGAACCGGATGTGCTGGTGGGATTGCAACTCAGCGACTACGTGCTGGCCGATTACACCAGTGAAAGTGAGAAAAGCCCGGTCAATTTTTATATCGCTTATTATGACACCCAGCGTGTTGGCTCGGCAACGCACTCGCCTTCAAGCTGTATCCCCGGCGGCGGGTGGCAGATTGCCGACAGGTCGGTACAAACCATCGCCCTGCCCGATAACAAGTCTGTCACCGTGTCACGTTTCCTGATTAAGCAGGCAAACGTCACCCAACTGGTCTATTTCTGGTTTGACGAACGCGGGCGGGATATTACGGAAACCAGCTATGCCAAATGGTATATGTTAGTGGATTCGATCACTATGCACCGCACGGACGGCGCTCTGGTGCGCCTGGTCACCCCAGTTGCCAATGGCGAAAACGAGGCCGATGCTGAAAAACGGTTGCAGCAATTTTTATCACTTGCATATCCTTCAATAAAAACATTTATTCCCGGAAGTTCATTGCCACCAACATAATATTATTTACAAGGTACGACTTATGAAAAAGAAATATAAAATAGGCCTGACGATTATCGTTGCTGCTGGCGTAGTAGCATTCGTTACGCGTGATACACCGAAGCAAAAAGAAGCGAAATACCTTCGCAAGGGCAATGAATTCTTTGAACAGGGCGATAACCAGAAAGCCCGCCTCGCCTACAAAAACGCAGCCAAGATTATGCCGACAGACCCGGAAATCGCTTATCGCTGGGGATTGGTAGACGAGGCAGAAGGCGACATCCGCAATGCTTTCGGTGGCTTCCTGAGTGCCGAACAGCAGGATCACCATTACACTTTGGCCCTGCAAAAACTTGCTCATTACTTAATCGCGGGTGATCAAATGGATGAAGCACAGAAAAGAATCGATGTTCTGTTGAAGGATAATCCTAACAATGCTGAGGCACATGCGCTACAGGCCGCCATGTATTTACAAAAAAAGGATTATGATGCGTCAGAAAAAGAAGCACACATCGCCCTTGATAAAGAACCAGCCAATATTACAGCCATATCCGTATTAACCGGAATTTACGTGAATAATAAGGATATGGCTAAAGCAGGAGAAGCGTTGGACAATGGCATAAAGCTTAATCCCAAAAATATTCCCCTGCTGATGCTGAAAGCAAAAATTTATGACAATCCGTTCAACGTGGAAAAAGTAAAAGAAGCCTACAAGGCAATCTTTGAGATTAAACCCGCCGATACGCAATATCGCTTCTATCTCGCCGAAACGTACATCAATGCCAAAATGCTGAATGAAGCGGAAGAGACCTTGCATACCGCCATCACGGCAATACCGGGTGATTGGGATTTAAAGCATGTCCTTGTTAATTTCCTGGGGCAATACCGCTCAGTGGAAGTGGCGGAAAAGGAAATCAAGGATTTGATGCAGAAAAACCCCGATAAGACCGAGCTTTCTCTCTGGCTTGCCAATCTGTATGTCACCCATAACAACGTAGATAAAGCTGTAGCGGTTCTTCAGCAGGTATCTGCTAAAGATTCGGACGACAAATCGAGCCTCAACGCCAAGACCTCCCTTGCCCGCATTAATTTTGCCAAGGGTGATAAGGAAATGGCAGAAAAAATAGTGACCGCTGTTTTGAAAGATCATCCAGCCAATCGCGATGCTTTGTTCATACGTGCTAACATGGAAGTAGAACGCAACCAGTACGAAAATGCGGTTACGGACTTGCGGAGTATCATTCGTGACGACCCCAAAAATAAGGATGCGCATCAACTTCTTAGCGAAGTATTATTAATGCAGGGTCATCCTGATCTTGCCATCGATATGATGAACCAGCTCATCGATATAGACCCGGTCGATCCTGCTGCGCGGACACGGCTCGCACAAATGTACAATCTGAATAAAAATACCCAGAAAGCCCTTGAACAACTCAGCATTGTTACAACGAAAAATCCCACGTACCCCGTGGGTTGGGAAAGTACCGCCCGTATCGCCATTGGAATGAAGGATTTTGACCTGGCCCGATCCTCTATTGCGAAGCTGAACGCGCTGGAAGGACAACAACCGCTTGCCAACTATCTTGAAGCACAGGTAGCTGCAGCAAATAAAAAAGGTGAAGAAGCTGCCGCGCTCTATAAGAAAGTGATTGATGTTAACCCTTCGTCACCGCTGGCGGAACACGCGCTGCGTTCACTTATCGATGAACACCACAGCCCGGAGGAACTGGAAAAGACCACCGACTATATTGCATCCCTCAAAACAGACAGCCCATTTGTCGGCACCCTGCTTGGCGAATGTTACCTCAAATTAGGGAAAGTTGATCTGGCAACCACTACACTCTATCAGGCTCTTATTAATCACCCCACCTCACAGGATCCGTATCTTGACCTCGCCAACCTTTTGTTCAGGGATAAAAAAGGTGATGAAGCGATTGAACTGCTTAAAAAAGCAGCTATCGCTATACCTTCGGATATGCGTGCTGCCATTATGGAAGGGACTATTCTTTATAGTCAGCAGAACTATAAGGATGCCGTCGCAATGTACGATGACCTGCTGAAAACTAACCCGGGGCTTACCGTTGCAGCTAATAATATGGCCTCGATTATTGCCGATCATTTTTATACCGACCCGGCAATGCTTGAAAAAGGACGCCAGGCCGTTGAGCGTTTTACTAATTCGAAAGAGCCAGCAATGCTCGATACCATCGGCTGGACTTATTACAGGCTTAATAAATTAGACCTGGCACAGGCAACATTTGCCCGCGCCATTTCCACAGGGAATAATGTACCGGCGGAAATTCATTATCATTACGGCGCCACTTTATTAAAGGCAGGTAATAAGTCACAAGCTAAAGTTGAACTGACGAAAGCTGTTTCCAATGACGCCAAAGGCCCGGACATTGACGACGCCAAAAAACTTCTTTCGACCATTTAATTATGTATTATAATATGTTACAATTACATTTGATAAAATGAAACAGACCGCAAAAAAAAGTGCTGCAAAATTGCCTTTTATCAAAAAAAATGCTTGTAATTAATTTTTCTTGTTGTATACGATTTGGTTACTGTTTATTAAGTTATCGATATTTAGAAGGATCAAGATAATGAAATTCCGTACGCTAGCAGCCGCTGCCGCGACTTTAGTTGGTATTGCAACCGCAACTCCAGCTCAGGCTCTTGTGGTTAATTACAATGGCGTTAACATCAACATGGGCACCATAGATATTGGTCAGACAGGCACAATCTTCGAAAACCTCGCCCTTTACCCCTTGATTAACGATGATCTTGGCGTTGCTTTGGCGTTTGGCTATATGCCCACCAACTCAATGATTAAGTTTACCTATACGTTCACCGGGCTTCTCAATAACCCGACGAACGCTTTGACCAGCAGCATCTCTTATAATTACCTCCTTGGTGGTAAGACCTATAAAGGTTTTTCTAATGGCGACTCTCTCATTTCAAGCGGTCCGTTTGGCCCAGGTGTAATAAGTCAGGGCGGCAGCATCAATGGCAACTCCACTGGCCCTGCTGGTGTTTCGCAGGTATTTGCTACGGCCGCTCTTCCTAACCTGACTAATGGCAATACATCTGTTGCCAACTACGCTAAAGGCCAACAGGAATTCAATACCGTCTTGCTGGGATATTTCAACACCTCTCCTCCAGGCACCGTTACTATCACTTACAATGTAACAGGGTTGCCACTGCCTGCATCTTTACCGATGATGTTGTTGGCCATTGGTGGGTTGTTCGGTTTCGCCCACATAAACAAACAACGTAAGGCTCTTGCCTAGCATCTGATGCTATAAAATAAAACAGGCCGCTTCATTGCTGGAGCGGCCTGTTTTATTTTATAAGCTTATCAAAATCAGGGATGCCTCTTGTCCCATTCATTCTGAAGACGTTGCGCTTCAGCTATTTCATCGGATAACATATACTTTGCTACTTTATCCCGATCCTGCGTCGCATGCGCATCGTTATTAGAAGAGGCAATGTTAAACCACATATACGCTTTAACATTATCCTTTTGCACACCATCCCCTAAAAGATAGGCAAAGCCAAGCTGATCCTGTGCATCCGCATTATGATGCTCCGCCGCCTTAGTCCACCACTTAATAGCCTCTGATATATTTTTAGGAAACCCAAACCCATTATAATACATGGTTCCAAGACTGGATTCTGCTTTTGCATAGCCTTGCTCAGCAGCTTTAGTAAGCCATTTTACAGATTCAACATAATTTTT
>Ga0207024_10136_pt1 | contig 21959 bp, 20 predicted proteins | sample Alteio_BWMinCont_44_FD_153470 | JGI IMG/M metagenome (GOLD analysis project Ga0207024, IMG submission 153470) | Enriched cells from forest soil in Barre Woods Harvard Forest LTER site, Petersham, Massachusetts, United States -... | ecosystem: Environmental > Terrestrial > Soil > Temperate forest >...
TTGCAAACCGGTCACGGATCGCCAGAACATGCGGGTAAGAATTTACGATAATTGCTGGCACGCCGCCTGTGGACTCAGGTTGCGAGTTAATTTGTTCACGCGTCAACGCGACGGAAGAAGACGCAAGTTCCGTACCCACAATCTGCGCAATGAATGGGCCCGGAATGCTGGGAGCGATGAACAGGGCGCGCCCCGTGGAATCGGTGGTGACTCTTACTGGTGGGCTCAAAGTAGAGCCCGCGCCCGGTTCCACCCTGGAAATCTCCAGCGCGACGCCGGGCAGCAAACGTCCAGCGGCATCAATGACAGCGAGCGTCGCCTGCTCACGCGCCACAACCTGTTGCGGCAAAATAATAATGCGCGGAGCGGATATTTTCTGCCGGGGAATTTCCTGCGCCTTATCCGCGTTTATGTTTCCGGCGAACAGCCAGCAGCACGCCAGGACGATGACACCCAGAGGAGTGCGACGTGCATAGCCGAGGTCTCGTGCAAGAAGCATGAAAGAGATTCTACCGCGGCAGGTCTTCCGGCGCGAAATCGCAATGCGGGTTGCCGGCCGCGTGGCGCTCCAAGCGCATGATGCGGGTGATTGCGATTCCAGCCCAGGCGACCGGAGGTACCCACAAGGAAGGGTCCATCCGGGGAATGTTGTCGTTTAAGGACGTAACTACTTGAATCAGAGCCTATTGCACCTGAAATCCCGGTTTGCTAGTCTGAGTTTCACTGGACCGTTGCGTCTGGATGTGGCTTTGGGGCGCGATGGGAACGTAACGTCCAGGATAAGTATTTATCAGTTAACCTGGACGAATGAGGGCACTTTTGCGGATTCAAACGGGAGCGCGCACCGACCTGGGGCGCGTCCGAAAAAACAACGAAGATTGTTTCCTGATGGAGCCCTCGCTGCAATTGTTTGTGCTCTCCGATGGAATGGGAGGAGAGGCGCATGGCGAAGTGGCCAGCAAACTTGCCGTGCAGACCGTGGTAATGCATTGCCAGCAATCTGAAAACAGCCGCGCAATCCCGATTTTCGGAGACGCACAGCCGGATGTTTCCGAAAGGACCAATCGCCTGGCCAGCGCGATTCACCTGGCGAATAAAAAAGTTTTTGAAATGGCCACCGCGGCTCCCCAGCACAAAGGAATGGGCGCGACGGTCGTGGCCCTGTGGCTCGAAGGGCAGAAACTTTCGGTCGCGCACGTGGGCGACAGCCGGGCATATCTTTTACGGTCTGGAACGATGGAGCAGCTTACCGCGGACCATTCCCTGGTGGCCGAAAAAGTGCGCATCGGAGTTTTGACTCCGCAGGAAGCCGACGCCAGCGAAATGCAGAGCGTGTTGACGCGCGCTGTGGGCACCGGCGCTAGCGTGCAGGTGGACTCCAACGAACAAATGTTGCTGGTGGGCGACACCCTGCTGCTTTGCTCGGACGGGCTTACCCGCATGGTTACTGATCCTGAAATCGCAAGCACGCTGTTGACCAGCGCGTCCGCGCAAGAAGCCGCGGACCGCCTTATCGAACTGGCCAATGAGTACGGCGGGCAGGACAACGTCAGCGCGATCGTTTTGCGGGTGACGCAAAAATCCGATGGTGTCCTGGAACGGCTTAAGGTCTGGAAACGAAAGTCGTGAAAAATATTCATGAGATATGGCTGCGGGTGATCGGCAATGTCTAGACTGCTCCTGAAATTCGAGAACTCCATTCTCAGAGAGGTTCCTCTCGGAACCCGTCCGGTGACTATTGGGCGCGCCCCGGACAACGACATTCCAATAGACAATCTGGCCGTCTCGAATTATCACGCGCGAGTCTATATGGAGGCCGGTTCCCTCGTGGTCGAGGATTTGAATAGCCTGAATGGATCGTTTCTCAATGAAATTCGCGTGGAACGCGCGATGCTCAAGGATGGAGACAGCATTTCCATCGGCAAGCACGATATCCTGGTGGACGAGAAGCATGACGCAGCCGTGCCGGTGGACGGTTGGCACAAAAAACCAGTCCCGCGCGTGAATGAGACGATGGTCCTGGATACGCAGGAGCGGCGGAAAATGCTGGAGATGGCTGCGGCGGCAGGCGAACGCTCGCAACTTTCCCCTGAGCGTTTGCGTGTTCCCACCCTGATGGTTCTGCAGGGCCGTACGGATCAAAAAGAATATCGAGTTTCCGGCAAACTCACCGTGATTGGCAACTCGAAAATGGCCACGGTCCGACTGAGTGGATGGTTCACGCCAGAGATTGCGGCGCAAATTAACAAGCATGAGGACGGCTACTATTTGGGCCGCGGAGATCGCGTGCCGAAAATCAATGGTGTCCCGATTAACGGCCTCACCAAGCTGAGTGATGGGGACCTGATCGAAGTCGGCCGCGTGCGGCTTAATTTCCTGTTTCGTGAATAGCAGATCGTCGCGAGCCCAAAGGCGATTTCCGGATTATGGCAGGGACTTCCCGGGTTCGGGCTCTACTTGGAGCCCGTCCAAAGTCAGTTGGAAAATCGCGTCGCGGTCTGCGCGGATTGCGCGGGTGGCTGCAGGCGTGGTGGCACCGGCGAGTTCCCTTCACCATTAGCCTGGGACTGACGGTATTCGCGCTGTTCATTTATTCCTACACATTCATCGGTGACCGTCCCACCGCAGTTTTCTCCTTTGTAAATCGCCTCGAACTCGACGCGCTCGATTTGCGTTTCCGGATCCGCCCGGACATCTACAAGCACCCCGATCCGCGCATCATCATCGTGGATATTGACCAGCGTTCGCAGGAAATTCTCGGCCGCTGGCCCTTCTCGCGCGCGCATTTCGCAAAGATGCTCGACGCCATGCGCGAGGATGGCGCAAAAGTCGCGGCCTTCGACATCACGTTCAGCAAGCCCGACGAAACGGCCGCGCCAATTCGCGAATTGCGAAAAACCGTGATAGAAAGCGGCCAAAATGGCGGCCAAACCAATCCTCGCATCCTCGCCGATCTCGACCGGCTCTCGAAAGAATATGACGGAGACGAACAATTTGCGCGCGCCATCGAGCGATTCGGAAACGTAGTGCTCGGAAATTTTTTCCTCTATTCGCAGTATGACCTGAAAGGCGTGGACGATAAGACGCTCGACCGCTATGCCAATATCCTCGCCGATTTCCCTTTTCCCCAGGTGCGCGCCGCCAATCCGCAGACCGGCCAGCGTGATCTGCAGCATCTGATGCAGAGCTTTGGCGAGCCCTATGCCCTGACGCCTCTTGGCACGCAGGCGAATATCGAGCCGCTCAGCGCGGCACTCCGCAATGGACACGGCACCACTGGTTTTTTTAATGTGGAGCCGGATCCCGACGGCGTGGTGCGGCATTCCCTGCTGGTGCTTCCCTATGGCCGGTCGAAAAATCTTGAGGATTGGGATCTTTACGGTTCGTTGGACGTGCAGGCCGTGCGCATGTTCCTTGGATTGCCCGATCAGCAGACCGCGCTCGATTTCAGCGAGACTGGCATTACGGCTCTGGAATTCGGGCCTTCGCTGGTAATTCGCCCCGACGCCGTCGGGCGCATGATGATCAATTACCAGGGCGGCGTGGCCACTTACCCGTACGTTTCGATCGCCGATGTAGTGAACCGAAAATTTCAGCCGGGAACCTTCCGTGGGAAAATCGTTCTGGTGGGCGCCTCCGCAACCGGAATCGGAGATTTGCGTTCCACTCCGTTTGGCGAAATCAATTATCCAGGAGTGGAAATTCACGCCAACGTGATTGACAATATTTTGAATCGCTACTTCTTGTATCGCGGCGCAAATCAAGTGGCCGTGGACATGGCGCTGATTCTGTTGTTCGGAGTTCCGCTGGGATTGTGGCTGGCGCTGGCGCAGCCGCGCTCGATGCTGCTGGGATTGCTGCTGCTGGTCCCTTTTGGCGGCGGAGTATGGTTCGCGTTTTTGCATGGATGGTGGCTGAATTTTATTATCCCTTCGGGGACGCTGGTGGCCAACGTGGGCTTTGTCGCTGTGTATCGGGCGCTGGTGGAAGAAAAAGAAAAACGTCACGTGCGCGGAGCATTCCAACAATACTTGAGCCCCGAAGTGATCCGCCGGCTGCTGCAAAATCCCGATCTCGTGAAGCCGCGCAAACAGGAAATCACCGTCATGTTCAGCGATGTGCGCGGGTTCACCAGCATTTCGGAAAAACTGGATGCGCAGGAACTTGCCGCGCTGCTAAATGAATATCTGACGGACATGACCGAAATTGTATTCGCACAAGGCGGGACACTTGACAAGTATATAGGCGACGCGGTCATGGCGTTCTGGGGAGCGCCGTTTGAGGAGACCGGACATGCCACCAAGGCGTGCCGCGCGGCGCTCAACATGATGGCGCGCCTGAAGGAAATGCAGAAAAAGTGGAGCGCCGAAGGAAAACCCGTCCTGGATATCGGCGTGGGACTGAGCACGGGAATCGCGTCCGTAGGCAACATGGGGTCGGCGCTGCGTTACGGCTACACGGCTCTGGGCGACACCGTAAATCTTTCTTCGCGCCTCGAAGGGCTGAACAAGGAATACGCCACGCACATTCTGCTGAGCGAGGCGACCTACGCGGCAGTCGAGGATCCATTCCTGATTTTCCGGGAACTCGATTTAATTCGCGTGAAAGGTAAACTGCAACCGGTCACGCTGTATGAACTGGTGGCGTCGCGCGGCACTCCCGAAGGCGACGCGCCGGATATCGAAGAACATCTCGAGCTTTTCGCACGCGGCCGTCTGTTCTACCGGGAACGTTCCTGGGAGGAAGCGCAAACTATCTTTGAACAGTTGCTAAAGCGTTGGCCCGAGGACGGCCCCGCGCGCATGTATCTGAATCGCTGCAAGGAATATCATGCGGCAGCCCCTGACGCAAATTGGGACGGAGTTTACGTTATGACGCATAAATAGCGCGAGACTCTTATCCTTTGCTTCCTTTAGTTCCTATATTTCCTAAACTTCATATTCACTTATCCGGGCGGCCACCGAAAATCCCGTCCTCCCAGCAAATGCAAGTGTAGATGAAACACAGACTGACCCGCGCCGGCTCCATTGTTGAACACTGTGCGGTAGCCTTCCGTGAGTTTTCGATCTCCTGCAATCTTCGCTGCAATCAACTGCAATTTACCCAACAAGGCCGTGTCGTCCGCGGTAGCGTCCGTTAAAGAAACGAAATGTTTCCTGGGGCAAAGCAGAATGTGCGTCGGCGCTTGCGGCTGAATATCCTCGAAGGCGAATAGGTCGGCGTCCTCGTAAACGAGTTTCGCCGGAATTTCTTTCCGTCCGATTTTGCAGAACAGGCAATCGTTCATGATAAATCCTTTAGTTCAGAGTCGAGAGTTCAGAGTTTAGAGTTCTCGAGCATACTCGGTTGAGCGTACGATGGCGGCGAGCCGGCGCTCGATCAAAAAAGCTGCAAAAAGCTTGAGCCTCTTACCCCAACAACTTGCACCGGCGCTGGAGACGTCGTAACTGTGCCATCGCCGAGTTGGCCATGTTCGTTCTGCCCCCAACACCAAACCGTCCCGGCACGCGTTACTGCGCAAGCATGTGCCGCGCCTGCAGCAATTGCGACCACGCCGTGCGAGAGCACGTTCGCTGGCGGGGTGGTGGCGGCCGCAGTCTTGCTGCTGTTGGCGTTGCCTCCCCAGCACACTGATGCGCCGACGGAGGTCACGACGCAGGTGTGATCCAGGCTGGCAGAAATCGCGACCGCGCCGCTCAAAAGCGCTTTCCCTCCCGGATCCAAAACTTCCACCGGCAGGGTGGATTGGGTCCCGGCGCCATTGCCAAGTTGGGCTTTTTCGTTCAATCCCCAACACCAGACGTTCCCGGCGCGAGTCATTGCGCACGTGTGCGACTGGCCCGCTGCAATCCCCGCCACGTCGCTCAGCGTGGCATTTCCGGTTGCGTCCAATACTTCCACCGGGATGCTGGATTGGGCCGCTGTGCCATTGCCTAGTTGGCCGCTTTCATTTGCTCCCCAGCAGGAAACACTTCCGGCTTTGGTCACGGCACAGGTGTGCGCGATGCCCGCGGCGAGAATCGCATTGCAGGTGATGGCAACCTTGATGTCCGCGTTCGCCACCGTGCCGATGGCGTTCGTTCTCACTGAGCACGTCGCGCCCGTGGGTTGCGTCAAAACCGTGACTGCATAAGTCGCGCCCCTGGCAATTGGCGTCGCAAAATTCGTGAGCGTGGTGTTCGCGGAGACTGTGAGATTGTCGCCGCCGTTATCCTGCAGCACCACGCTGGTGGTCGCCGGCAAGCCGGAGACGATCACGCCAACGTTAAAAGTATTGTCAATGCAATTGACCGGAATGCCCGAGACATTCTTGGTGGCAGTTCCACTACCCACGGTCACCGAGCAGGTCTGCGCCGGACTGCTTGGCTGCGTCAGCACCGTGACACTGTAGGTGCTGCCATTGGCGATGGCCGTCGGAAAATTGAAACTTCCGTTCGCGCTCACAGACAAGTTGTCACCACTGTTGTTCTGCAGGACCACCGGATTCATCGCCGTGAGCGCGAGGCCCGTGACAGTGACGCCAATCGTATCCGTTACCGTGGTTGGAAAACAATTCACCTGAATCCCGGTAATATTGGCGATGGTGGCCGTTCCGTAGCCGTTAGTTACGCCGCAGGTCTGCGCGGGCGCCGAAGGTTGCGTCAAAACCGTGACGCTGTAGCTGCTCCCCCGGTTGATGGCATTAGCGAACGTGTAGGTTCCGTTGGCATTAACCGATAGGTTATCACTGCCATTATTCTGTAAAACCATATTCGTCCCCGTGAGGCCCGAGACGACGACGCCCACAGTGAATGTATTAGTATTGCAGGTAACCACGGCGGAAGACACATTCGCGCTGGCCGTTCCGCTGGGATTTGTCACCACGCAGGTCTGCGCCGGACTGGAAGGCTGTGTAAGCACCGTGACGCTGTACTTGGCGCCACTGGCCAATGCCGTGGCAAAGATAAATCCACCGTTCGAGCTAATCGGCAGGTTGTCGCCGGCATTGTCCTGCAGCACCAATCCCGTGCCTGCGAGGCCATACAACGTGCCGCCGATGGTGTAAGTGGTTACCGCCGTGGTAGCTCCACAGGAAGCGAGGAAGAGCGAAACCCCCACTGTCACCATCATCCCGAACGCTTTCATCTTCATCCTTGCCCCCGTCCCAATTTTTCGTTTCTGAATGCTGCAATACAGATGCCGGTCAACCTTGGAAGGTTTGCAGGCATAGTTCGCACTGGAAATTCAGACTGCCCATCTTATCTTGTCATTCTACTTCATGCTGAGGCCATTGGATTGATCCAGCCGGATCACAAACGTTTGAAATCCATCGCTAGCTCGCAATTGCGAGGCCAACTGCTGCGCGGCATCGGGGCTCGGCGCGCGTCCCACGCGCACGCGGTAAAAATGGCCCGTGGGCGCATCATAATCCTGGATGAAGATGGGCTGATAGTGCGTTAGCAGCCGTTCACGCAACTGCTCGGCATTGGCGCGCTCGGCAAACGCGCCGATTTGCACGGTGAACTCTCCTCCGGCAGGGCTTGGCCCGGAGAGCAATTCGATGCGTACGGGAGCGGTGCCAGTTCCGAGCATGTCCAGTGAAACCGCCGCCGCGCGGGCAAGATCCAGAACGCGGTCGCCCACGAACGGTCCTCGGTCAATTACGCGGACTTCAACGTCGCGGCCGTTATTTAAATTGGTGACCCGCAGAATGCTTCCGAATGGCAGCGTGCGATGCGCGGCCACCAGAGTATTCATATCGAAAATTTCGCCGTTGGCGGCGCGGCGTCCATTGAACGGCACACCGTACCAGGACGCCGTGCCCTGCTCAACATAAATCCCAGGAACAAAGGGAGCGCTTCGGGTTGGCGTCGCGGACGCTGCCGTGCGCGTCGGCGGATTCGGTTTTGCGGGCGGTTGAGGCGTTGTTCCCGGTTGTGGACTGGGTTCAGGTTCGGTCTGCGGCGCCGGGGGAACCCTGTTGGTAATTGGACCGCGTCCCGAGCAGCCCGTAGCGGCAAGCACGACAAACACTAAGGCGAGTGGCCAACTCAAGCTAGGCCGCAGCTTCAAGGGTTGCGGCTTGCGCTCACGCACTTCCAGCACCGGATTCCTTCCGCATTTGCAGGGTGATTCCTTCCGCTATTTTCGCGCGCGCATTTCCGTGAGCGACACCAGTTTAGCGTCTGCGCGGAATTCCAGCTATTATAGGCATGCAATAATTTTGCGGCAAGGAGACGTCGTGCCTCTTCCAGTCCGATGGCGCTATAAACTCGATCGCTGGCTCAACGAGCTTAGCCAAATGTTTCATTCCGAGCCCAAGCAAGCGAGCCCGAAGATTTGCCCGGCCTGTGGCGCATTGGTCGGCACGACTGCCACTAAATGCTTCCAGTGCGGCGCAAGCACCACCTTCTCACTCTCCGCCGCCAGCCGCACACTCAGCCGCTGGATGCCGCAAACTTCTCCGGTGACGTATGCCATCCTGACGATTTGCTGTCTGATGTATGTGCTGTCCCTGGTGATCACATTGAAATTTTCGGGAGGGGAGGGCGCGGGTGGCGGCCTGATGAATCTGGGAGGCATCGCGACGCAAATCAATTTTCGGCTGGGCGCGTCTTTGCCGTTCACCTACAACGTGCAGCAGCCATGGCGATTCATCACCGCCATCTTCCTGCATGGCGGGTTGTTCCACATCGGCATGAACATGTGGGTACTGATGGACATCGGTCCGATGGTCGAGGAAATGTACGGCTCGGCGCGCTATTTTTTCCTTTTCGTTGTGACCGGTGTATCCGGTTATTTGGCGAGTTCGTTTTTCGGACATTTAAGCGTCGGGGCTTCCGGCTCCTTGCTCGGGCTAGTTGGGGTACTCCTGGCTGCAACCACCGGCAGGAAGAGCATGGCCGCGCAAGCCTTACGCAGCGCATTGATTCGCTGGCTGGTTTATATCGGCGTCCTGGGGTTTCTTTTTAGAGGCACCGATAACTTCGCGCACGCGGGCGGGTTTGCGGCCGGATACCTGCTCGGGCGCTTGATGGCCGATCGCCTGCCTGCGGACACCAGCGAGCGCCGCCGCGCCGATCTGCTTGGGTGGATCGCAGGCTTGGCAGTCGCCGTGAGTTTTGGTTTTATGTTTTTTAGTTATTTGCAGAATACCTAAGTAGCACAGGCTTCAGCCTGTGGCTTTTTCGCCCAGAGGACACTATTCCCAGACCATGCAGAAAATCCACAGGCTGAAGCCTGTGCTACTTGGCGTGCGGCTCATTCAGCCTTCGCGCCACCGTAAAGCAATAGTGAAACCCCGTGAAGACAGTAAGCGGTGCAACCAGCCACACCAGGCCGTTCCTGAACTGATGCAACCACGGCCATTGCGTGACGGCCAAGAGCACCACCGCAAATACCAGAGTAATCTGCAACATCGTTGTGAGCTTGCCGTAAAAGCTTGGCGGGAACGGTCTGTACCCCACCACCACCAGAATCACCGCCGCCGTCATCAAAATTAAAATATCGCGGCTCAACACAATCGTCGCCAGCCACCAGCTGATCTGCCGGTTCATCGCCAGCACCACGAACGAAGACGATAGCAACAGTTTATCGGCAATGGGATCGAGATACGCGCCCAGCGCCGTCTTCTGATTGAGTGTGCGCGCCAGCAACCCGTCCAGCGCATCCGTCAGCGCCGCAATAATCAGAACCGCAAGCGCGTAGTCATACCGCCGGTAGTGAATGGAAATAATAAAGAACGGCAAAAATCCGAGGCGGAGAAAAGTGAGCTGGTTCGGGACCGTTAAGATGCGGGATGCCATTTTCTAAATTCTATCGCAGCTCAGGCGAATAGGGCGAGGTAATCGCGCAGCGAGCGCCCCACGCGCTGCTCAAATCGTTCGGAGAGAGACGGTATGGAGCCATGCGGCTCATCCAGCGCGATCCTCTCAACCCGCTGCATGGGGAAAAACAACGTGGGCAATCCGATTCGCTCGCCTTCGGGGTCCATCACCTGGCGAATGAAATCGTCAAAGGAATTCAGGTCAATTCCGCGTACGGTCACGCCCGAGGAGTTCATCGAAACGAGCGCTCCCCACAATTTTTCCTTGGGTGTGTGCAGGCTCAAAATAACGATGGAGTTCGGTTCCAACGATACGCTCGCTTTTCTTCCAGCAATTGCCAATTCCTGACACTACACCGAAATCGTTTTCAGATTCTCTGAAATTTGCATTTTCGGTTCGGTCAGCTTCTGCACCGCTTCCGGCGTGACGCCGGGCGCCACTTCACGCAGCACCAGCCCCCCGGGCGTGACGTCAATCACGGCGAGCTCGGTAACGATCATGTCCACAACTTCCAGGCCCGTAAGAGGCAACGTGCACTTCTTCAGAATCTTCGGATGCCCGTCTTTCGTGGCGTGTTCCATGGCGATAATCACGCGCGGCGAACTCGCCACCAGATCCATCGCTCCGCCCATGCCCTTCAACTTCTTGCCGGGAATCGCCCAGTTCGCGAGATTGCCTTTTTCATCCACTTGCAGCGCGCCCAGCACAGTCATGTTCACGTGCGCGCCGCGGATCATGCCAAAGGAATCCGCGCTCGAAAAATAACTTGTGCCAGGAATCTCCGTCACCGTTTCCTTGCCCGCGTTGATCAAGTCGGCGTCTTCTTCGCCTTCGTACGGAAACGGCCCGATGCCGAGCATTCCGTTTTCCGATTGCAGCACCACTTCCATCCCCGCCGGAATGTAATTGCCAACCAGCGTCGGCGTGCCAATGCCCAAGTTCACATAGTAACCGTCGCGCAATTCCTGCGCGACACGCTTGGCGATTAATTCCCGCTTGCTGTCTTCCGACTGCGCCATGTTCCGCCTTTCTGCAAAATATTGAAATTTATGCGCGTTTCCGCACGGTCCGCTTCTCAATCAGCTTCAGGTAATTCGTCCCCTGGAAAATTGCGTTTACAAAAATTCCCGGCGTGTGCACATTTTCCGGTGGCAAAGCTCCCAATTCCACGATTTCTTCCACCTCGGCGATCACATAATCCGCCGCCGTGGCCATCATTGGGTTAAAATTCCGTGCGGTCTTGCGATAGATCAGGTTGCCCCAGCGATCGCCTTTCCAGGCCTTGATGAAGGCGAAATCGCCCCGCAACGCGCGTTCCATCACATAATTTCGTCCGCCGAATTCGCGCACTTCTTTTCCCTCGGCAATCATCGTGCCCACGCCGGTGGGCGTATAGAACGCCGGAATTCCCGCGCCGGCCGCGCGTATGCGTTCGGCCAGCGTACCCTGAGGATTCAGCTCGATTTCCACTTCGCCGTTCAGCACTTGCTGCTCAAATAGTCTGTTCTCGCCGACATAGCTGGCGATCATTTTTCTGATTTGGCCCGTCTGCAGCAGCAGTCCGAGGCCGGCGTTCTCCGAGCCCGCGTTATTCGATACGCAAGTCAGATTTTTCGTCCCTTTGCGGCGGACGGCGTCAATCAAATTTTCAGGAATGCCGCAGGTGCCGAAACCTCCGGCCAAAATCGTAGCGCCATCAAATAATTTTTCGATTGCCACATCGGCGTTGGCTACCCGCTTATCCATCGAATCCAGCTCCCGTCGGCTCAAACTTTGTTAAGACTGATTACCACAGCAATACCCAGATCATTAATTAAGATCGCGCAAGATTTTGTACAGTTCCCCGGCGGCCGCAAACTGCTCTTCCAGGGCGCGGGTCCGCAGGTCGCCGCGTACTTGCTCAAGAGCCTGGATCAACTGACCCAGCGCGCTGTCGAGATGATCGCTATTGGTGAGGATAATATCACGCCAGACGGAGTATGGGCTTCCCGCCAGCCGCAGAGCGTCCCGCAGGCCGCGCCCCGCAAGCGTAACCGGCAATCCGGTTTCGTCCGTTTGTTCGCGCACCACTCCGGCAAGCGCGATGGCCATAAGCTGTGGAAGATGCGAGACCATGGCCGCGGCCCGGTCATGCGCTTCCGCATTCAGCCAAACCGGTTGCGCGCCCAGCTTTTCAAGGAACTCCACAAATCCGCCCACACGTCCGGATTTCCCTGCACTGGGCTGACCGATCAGCGCATATTTCGAGCCGCGAAATAATTCCGCATCGGCTGCCGCGATTCCGGAAATTTCCTTCCCAGCCATGGGATGCCCGCCCCAAAATTGCGCGCCCCCTTCGTGAAAAGATTCCGCCGCAACCGCGCACACCGAGCGCTTAGTGCTCGAAGCGTCAGTGACCAGCGCATCAGTCGCAGCCAGCCGCGCGATTTCCGGCAATAGCTCGATCGTTTGTCCGACGGGCAGCGCCACGTAAATCAAGTCGGCTCCTGCAACCGCAATGGAAAGCTCGCCCGCGCCTTCGTGAATTGCACCGCGTTCCAGCGCATGCCGAAGGACGTGTCCTTTGTCCCAACCAATCACGATTGTATCGGGCGCAAATTTGCGAAGCGCGAGGGCGAACGAGCCGCCGATCAACCCGGTGCCTAGAATGGCGACGCGTCGGAAAGGGGCAGACATGGCTTAGGCGATGGTCCTGCCGACCGCAACGGCGATGCTGCGCAGCTCGGCCATGAGTTTTTCAAATTGTTCGATGAATAGCGACTGCGCACCGTCGGAATACGCGTGCTCGGGATCGTTGTGCACTTCCAGCAGCAGCCCATCAGCGCCTGCGGCAACCGACGCGCGAGCCATCGGAGGAACCCGGTCACGGATCCCGATTCCGTGCGAAGGATCCGCAACGATCGGAAGATGGGAAAGTTTTTGAATAACGGGAATCGCGCCGATGTCGAGCGTGTTGCGCGTGGCGGTTTCAAACGTGCGTATGCCGCGTTCGCACAAAATCACATTGTGGTTTCCGCCGGCCATGATGTATTCCGCGCTCAGCAAAAGTTCCTCGATCGTTGCGGACAGACCCCGCTTGAGAAGCACCGGCTTTGGCGCAGTTCCCAGGGCTCGAAGCAAAAAATAATTCTGCATATTGCGCGCGCCCACTTGAAAAATATCAATGTAGGGCAGCATCATTTGAATTTGAGACGCGTCCATCACCTCGCTGCAGACCAGCAGGCCACTTTTGTCGGCCGCCGCGCGAAGCATCTTGAGCCCTTTTTCGCCATGCCCTTGAAAACTATAGGGCGAGCTGCGCGGCTTGAACGCGCCGCCGCGAAGAATCTTGGCTCCGGCTTTCGCGACGCGGTCCGCGATCAACTCAATCTGGTCTGGAGTTTCCACCGCACAGGGTCCCGCGGCGATTACGACTTCCGGGCCGCCAATGCGCACGCCCCGCGGCAATTCGATCACACTTCCCTGAGGGCGAAACGCGCGGCTTGCCAGTTTATACGGATGCGTGATGCGCACCACTTCGCGCACGCCATCCAGCACTTCCACATCGCGCGGATCGAAATCCGCCGGCACTCCCACGGCGCCCAGCACCGTTTGCGAAGCCCCGGTCGAGCGATGGATATCAAACCCCATCGAAACCAGACGGTCTATCACATGCTGGATTTGTTCCTCGCGAGCGCCTTCTTGCATGATTACGACCATTTCAACTCCTCTTCCCAATTCTCAATTGCATCCAAAAAACTAGCTTCCTTTTTTTTCCTCGCCGTCGTGCATCACCGTTCGCTCCACCGAGCGCGCTTCATCCAGAATCCGTTCAAACAATCGCCGGATGGCCGCATCCGGAAGCGGTCCGGGATTCATGCGCGCGGCTGCGTCGAGCACCTGCTTCTCGCGATCCGGCTGGTATAGCGCTTCGCCGCTGGTGTGCTTGATCTTTCCAATCTCGACAACGCAACGCGAGCGCGCGTTCAGCAATGCAACAAGTTGCTTATCTATTTCGTCAATTTTGCGGCGCCAATCTTCAATGCTCATTCGTGTTACCCCCGCGGCTCATGCTCCTGGCTCGCGCCGGCTCATCCCCGCGACAGCGGCGCCTTTCAGCAATTTCACGCGCGCCGCCAGCGCTGCAGCAGCCGCCTCGACGCCCTCCGCGCGCTCAATCTCTTCCACCAGCGCCGAACCCACTACCGCGGCGTCGGCCAATCCGCCAAGCACGGAAACATGTCCGGGCAGCGAAATTCCAAAGCCGATAGCGATGGGAAGTTCGGTGACGCGCCGCACGCGCCGCGCCAGCGCGGGCAATTCGTCGGCCAGCTGATCTTTCGTTCCGGTCACGCCGGTGCGCGAAATAAGATACAAAAATCCGCTGGTTGCTTTCGCAATAATGGCCAGGCGCAGATCGGTGGACGTCGGCGCCGCCAGGAAAATCGTGTCCATGCCGCGCGAAGAAATTGCCGCGCGATACTCCACGCCTTCTTCCGGCGTCAGGTCCGTGATCAGCACACCATCCGCGCCGGCGGCCTTGGCCGCGTCGCCAAATTTTTCCAGCCCCATTTGCAGCACGGGATTGAAATAACTGAACAGGACCAACGGCACCTCGGTTTTTTCGCGCAGCGATTTCACCAGCGAGAGAACCCCGCCGAGCGTTGTTCCCGCATGCAGTGCGCGCTCACTGGCACGCTGAATCACCGGACCATCCGCAACCGGATCGCTGAACGGCACGCCCAACTCGATCACGTCCGCGCCCGCCTCGGCCAGTGCCAGCACAAATTTCTCAGTGGCCGCAAGCGACGGATCGCCCGCCGTGAGATACGCGACCAGACCCATTTCGCCGGTGCGGCGAAGTTCGGCAAACCGCCGGGAGATGCGCGTGGGATTCGTTGTAATTGTCATTGGTGTCGTGGCCGCATGAGTCATGGCTGCTGCTATAAGTAACGCGCTAGGATTTCCATGTCCTTATCGCCGCGCCCGGAAAGATTCAGAATCACAACGGAATCGCGCGGCATTTTCGGCGCGCGCACGATCAATTCGGCCAGCGCATGCGCGGATTCGAGCGCTGGAATAATTCCCTCCAAGCGCGCGAGCATGCGCGCCGCGGCAACGGCCGCATCATCGCTGACGGCCGTGTACGTAGCGCGATGCCGGTCGGCCAGCCAGGCGTGCTCTGGACCGATGGCGGGATAATCGAGCCCCGCGGAAACCGAATGCGTAGCGGCGATCTGCCCGTCTGCGGACTGCAAAACATACGAATACGTTCCCTGCAGAACTCCCGGACGCGCCCCGGAATAACCCGCAGCCACTGCCATACGAGCGGCGTGTTCTCCGAGAGCATGGCCGCGCCCGCCTGCTTCCACGCCCAACATTTTCACTCCCGCGTGCTCAAGAAACGCGTGAAACAATCCAATCGCATTCGACCCGCCGCCCACGCAGGCGACCAGCAGATCCGGCAAATGTCCTTCCATGTTCAAAATCTGATCACGCGCCTCAAGGCCGATCACGCGATGAAAATCGCGCACCATCATGGGATACGGATGCGCTCCCAAAACCGAGCCAAGCAAATAGTGCGTGGTGCGAACGTTGGTGACCCAGTCGCGCATCGCCTCATTGATCGCGTCTTTCAGCGTTTTCGAGCCGGAATTTACGCCAAACACTTCCGCGCCCAGCAACCGCATCCGAAAGACATTCAGCCGCTGGCGCTCCATGTCTTCCGTGCCCATGTAGACCACGCACTCGAGGCCTAGCCGCGCCGCCACCGTGGCCGTGGCCACACCGTGCTGCCCCGCGCCGGTTTCGGCAATGATGCGCTTCTTCCCCATGCGCACCGCCAGTAATCCCTGGCCCAGGCAATTATTAATTTTGTGCGCGCCAGTGTGCAGCAAATCCTCGCGCTTGATGTAGATGCGCGCCCCGCCCAGATGCTCAGTCAGCCGCGACGCAAATTGCAGCGGTGTGGGGCGTCCGGCAAAATTCTTGAGCAGGAGATCGAGTTCCTGCTGAAATTTTGGGTCCTTGCGCGCCTCGGCATAGGCAAGCTCGAGTTCTTCGAGCGGAGCGACCAGCGTCTCGGGAACGTAGCGGCCCCCGTAGGGGCCAAAGCGGCCCTTTGCGTCCGGCCAAATTTGCGCTGCGGTAGTCATTTATTTCCTTTTTGTATAATTCGGGCCGATACCGATTCCACTGCCGTGAACAGCGCCCGCAAACGCTTTGGATCCTTGTGGCCGGGCATTGACTCGACTCCGCTCGCGACATCCACGGCATACGGCTTGGCAACTCGAATCGCCTCGGCGATGTTTTCCGGCGTCAATCCGCCCGCCAAAATAATTTGTCCGTAGCGGCGCGCGGCCCTCGCAAGATTCCAATCGAGCGTGCGTCCGGTGCCGCCATGCAGCCCACGCGCAAATCCATCCAGCAAAATTCCGTCGGCAGCGCGATAGCGCGAAAGGCCGGTCACGCGAAATCCGCGCCCCACTTGCACGGCCTTGATCACGCGCCGCGTCCGCGCCAGCTGTGCCACATCTTCCGGCGATTCCGCGCCATGCAATTGTACGGCGGTCAGCCGCAACGAACGTGCCAAAGCTTCCACGACCAGCGGCGGCCAATTCACGAATACGCCCACAGCTTCGACGAACGGCGGCAAACGGCGAATAATCTTCCACGCGTCCGCGGGACTAATGGCGCGCGGGCTGGGCGGATAAAAATTGAATCCGAGTGCAGAGGCTCCCAGGTCAACCGACAACCGGGCATCGGCCCATGTGGTGATCCCGCAAATTTTAACACGAGTGGGCATGAGAATCAGGGACCGAGCAAAGTCCAAGTATTTCCCCCAGGGTGCCTTGGAAATCGGGTCCATAGGAGGTCCGAGCTTCAGCTCGGACGTTCGCCTTTCGTTTGATGGGGGCTTCAGCCCCTGAAACTTCAACTTCAGGGGTTAAAACCCCTCATTCGACGTTGCCTTCGTCGGGGCTAAAGCCCCGACCTCCTGAAAAACCGTCTTAAACTGGCAATTTCTCTCTCAGGGTGTCAGCAGGGTCTTGAGCGCCGCTGCCGGGTCGGGCTGCGCCATCAAATGTTCGCCAATCAAGAATGCGTCAAATCCCGTGGCGCGCAGACGGACCAGATCCTCATGCGTGCGCAGTCCGGATTCGCACACGGCAATGCATTCCTCGGGAATTGCTGCGATCAATTCCACCGAAGTTTCGACGCGAACTTCGAGCGTCTTGAGATTGCGATTGTTCACGCCAACGATGCGCGCGCCCGCTGCCAGCGCCCGCGTCAACTCCTCCCGCGTGTGCACTTCGACCAGCGGCTCCATGCCCAATTCGCGGCCCAGCGTGAGCAGTTCCGCGAGCAGCGCGTCGCTGAGACCCGCAACAATCAGCAAAAACGAATCCGCGTTTGTCGCGCGCGCTTCCCACACCTGCCACGGATCCACAATGAAATCCTTGCGCAGCACCGGCACGCCGGTCGCCGCGCGCGCGTCGCGCATGTACTTCAATTCGCCTTGAAAATATTCTTCTTCGGTAAGCACGGATAGTGCCGCGGCTCCGGCGGCCTCCAAAGTTTTCGCCAGCGCCACAGGATCAAAATCTGCGCGAATTAAGCCGCGCGACGGCGACGCCTTTTTCAGCTCCGCAATCACGTTCAACGAATCGCGCGTCAGCGCCCCCACAAAATCTCGCAACGGCAGGGCATGCTTCACGCCAAACCGCAGCGCCGTTTCCGGAACGCTCTTCTTCCGGTGAGCAATCGCGGCGCGCCGCGCCTCGATAATGCGGTCCAGCACCGTCCCGGATTTGGTTTCAGGAGCCATGGGCATAGCTTCAGCTCCCATTCGAGCAGAAGCGGAAACATTCATGCTATCTTCCAGCGTCGGGGGAGTCAATGAGGGGAGATTTGAAAATCCGAAGCAACGCGCCGTCTTGCTGTGACTGGGTCGAAATTGTCTCGCAAACAGAAATAGGGAATTCCTGATGGCGCGGCAAACGCAAACGAGAAATTCATTCGCCATTCTGGAACAAGAAATCACCAATTGCCGCAAATGCCCGCGCCTAGTCCCTTATCGCGAAGAAGTCGCGCGCACCAAACGCCGCGCCTATCGCGACTGGACCTACTGGGGGCGGCCCGTCCCGGCGTTTGGCGATCCTGAGTCAAAACTCGTGATCATCGGACTTGCACCCGCGGCGCACGGCGCCAACCGCACGGGACGCATGTTCACTGGTGATCGCTCAGGAGATTTTCTGTACGACCAATTGTATCGCGCGGGTTTCGCCAATCAGCCGGAATCCAAACGCGCCGAGGACGGCCTAAAACTGAAGGGCGCGCTGATCTCGGCGGCCATACGCTGCGCGCCGCCGGCGAACAAGCCGCTACCGGAAGAGATTCGCAATTGCCTGCCGTACCTGGAGCAAGAATTGGCGCTGATCCGCCCGCGAGCGATTCTTGCTCTCGGGGGCATTGCCATGAATACCTATCTCGATCTATTGAAGAGGCAGAGCGTGATCGCATCGCGCGCGGCATACCCGTTTTCGCATGGCGCGAGTTTCGCTCTGCCGGGTGATCTTCCGCGCCTCTTTGCCGCCTACCACCCCAGCCAGCAAAATACGCAGACAGGGCGGCTGACGCCGGCCATGTTTGCAAGCGTGCTGCGCGATATTCAGGATTTCTTGAGGAATTGAAGAAAACAAATCGTGACGAAGTGAAAACTTCACAATCTTTGTGGGTCGTGCCTTCCGCCACGACATAAAAGCATGAAATCAGGCCGGCCTCACAAGCTGCGGAAAAAGTAGGCTCGGGGCAGGTTTTAGTAGCCAGGCACTCCTGCCTGTGCGGTTTCTGCAATCCCACTTGAATCCGTGGCATATCCGCGGTTTACAAATCCGCACAGCCAAGAGTGGCTGTGCTACTGGACTTTTTCTGCGGCCTCTTCAGCCGCTGAGGTTTAGATTTTGTCGCTTTAAGACAGTCTCCTTAGGCCCGGAGGCGTCAGGGGCTAAAGCCAAATTCGCCCACTTGCGTAATGTCGCGGCTGAAGCCTTGACCCACAAAGATCAAGGTGGAATACCGAGCTGGCTACAAGTTCCACAACCACAATTCAGCCAACTTCTAATTTTTTATCGGCCTCTCCATCGCCCTGGCCGCGCATCTGGAGTGAACGATTTGTCCGCCCACATCCACGGCATCGGGATAGGCAAGCTTTAGCGTTTCTTCGCACAGCGGGCAAATCCCCATGTCAATAACGTCGTCAGCGCCATCGCCCATCGCCGGAGCCGCCGGTTTCCTCGGCAGCCTCGCTTCCACCGTATTAAGCATCGGTGCAACGGGCGGTTGTTTCGCCACACTGGCCTGTGGCTTGGGCGCGGCGGCCACCGGAACGATCGGCTTCACTGGAGCAGAAGACGCGGCCAGAGCCGGAGCAGCAGGCTTGGCAGCCGCGTGGGCTGCGGCCGGAGCGATGGCGGCGACACGCTCCTTCATCAACTCTTCCCCTCGCGCGAACAGATCGGCGGCGGGAATCTTGCCGGCATCCACGTCGGCCAGGATCGCGCGTTGGGCCTTGTATTCGTTGTTCACGATGCCAGCCTTGCTCTGCAGCAGGCGCCACGCTTTTCGGCGCTCCACGCAGAAGAGCACCAGCTGGCGGGAGAGCGAGCGGTATTCCACGCCACCCTTCGCGCCGGGCACTTTGATATATACGCCGAAATCCGGAATGAAGGAGCGGTGCTCGGGATGCAGATACCGGCGGTACACCACGTCCTGCTGCGTGATGCGCACCAGCATGTTTTCCAGGAAGATGAGCTTGTCGGCTTCTTCCTTCTTGATCTTCTTCAGATGGTTTCGGAAGCGCGCTTCGGTGTTGCACCAGTGCGCTACCGTGTAACGGTACGATTCACTGGTGTCCTTGAATTTTGTTTCATACCAATCCTTGTCCGACGAAGGATTGCCTTTCACGTCGAGCGCTTCCTGGTAGGTTTCGCCCAACTGCGGATTGAAAATAAACTCGGGAGCGCCTCGTGAATCGCGAACGCGCTGGGCCTGGTCGAGCGCCATATCGTCGGACACGCCGTGTTCGGGCTGACACGTGGTGAAGCACTGCAGGAATGCCGTGCCGCGATATTCCAGCCCCTCGAGGATCGCTTTGTAAAGTTTCGGCGCGTTGGCAATCGAGACTTGCGCGACGTACGGCGATCCGTGACCCGCAAGGAACGTTTCGGCCACGGTTTTCTTCTCGACATTTTTTCCCTGCGTGGCCGTTCCGAACACGTTCATGTCGTTTCCGCCCAGCATGGGCGTCGAATCGGAATTCTGGCCGCCCGTATTGGAATAGACCTGCGTATCGAGCATCAGGGCTTTCACGTTCGGGCGGTTCTGCAGAATTACTTTCGACATATTCTGGTAGCCAATGTCGCCCATGCCGCCATCGCCGCCGACCACCCAGACTTTCGGCAGTTCGTGAATTTCCTGATCGGTCATCACAGCGTCGGAGAAATGCGTGTACTCGTAATATTCACGCGGTGAAATCACGTTGTCCGTGCGGTGCATCAGGGCATCGGCTAGACGCTCAGGAATCACGGACCGGCGTCCGTGATCGAGAATAAAACTCTCGCCGATCAGCCAGCCGACGGTGATGCCGTCCTGGAACAACGAATTCATCCACGGATACGGGTGTGGGTTGTTCGACGGGGTCGAGCCATACACCGTGTTGCAGCCAGTGTGCGCAGCCATGGCCATCACGGACATGCCGTTGGCGAGACGCCCGTCAATGGCCTGCAGGTTGGTATGGTTGAACGCTTCGTTCAACATGACCGCGACAATGGCGTCCACAATTTCCTTGTCGGAGATCGGACCGTGCGCGGCGATGCGTCCCTTGGTGTCCTTCTCGTCCTCGCCGCCCAGCCCCATCAGCATGTGAGCCACCGTCAGCCGCATCAGATCGTATTGTTCCTGGCTGCGCGCCTTCAACTCCGCAAGTTTCTGCACGCCGCCCTTCTCGAGCTCGCCGGCCTTGGCGCGCAATCTGTCGGATTTTGCGTGATACAGCGGGCGCATATACGCTTCGGTGACCGCCGTGATGCCGCGCAGCACGCTCTTTTCGCCGCAGCCCGCGCAGGCGCCGTCGCCAGAAACCAGCGCGTCGTAATTGCGCCGCACCATTAGCATGTTGCGAAGCGCGGCGGTTTTTGAATCCTGCGGACGATCCTCATTATATAGACCCAGATATTTGTGCGGCGTGTCCGGCAACAAATCCAAAAATGCGGTTCCGGATTCGTGCTCCGCGTTTACCTCTTCCGTTTCTGCCACCATCCTCAGGGCTTCGTGCTCTCCGCAGGCCGTGACGCAGGCGGCGCAGCCCTTGCACAAATCCGAAACGAAGATGGAAAAAATGCCGCCGCCTCCGGGAGTTTTTCTTTCCGGCGTGGAAAAAATCGCATTTACTTTTTCGTAGGCCATCGGAACTTTTTCCATGATGGCCAGAAACTGGCGCCGGGATTCGGAGGAGAATCCGTCCACTTCGCCGGCGACTTTGCGGATGATCTCCTTCATCGGAGTGAACGTTTTATTGGCAATCGAATCTTTCATCTGCGTGCGCGCGCGCGATTCCACATCCGGCAGCATGCGCAACATCTTGACGCGTTCCCCGACATCCGAAATATAATTCGTCACCGCAGTTTGCAACAACGTACCCAAATCCTGCGAGCAATTGGGCAGCGCCGTGTCCGGGCAAACCACGATGCACTCCATGCACTGCGTGCAATTTTCGGGGATGTACAGCGGCGTTTCGCGGCGGGCCACGTATTTGGACGCGGTGTCGCCGCTGCCGGCAGCCATAACTCCCACGGACATGTAGGCGTTGGCCGGCTGGTTGTACCCGTAATCGGAGCGGTACTCGGCATCAAATGTAGCAATTCGTGTTACGGGAGTGCGCTCGGCCTGGCCCGCGGGAATCGCATGGGAACGGCAGCCGGAACCGCAGCTTTCTCCGCTGGGGGCTTCCAGCACGGGGAGTAGCGCCACACCGCGCAGTGTGGAACGGTCGGGTGCTTCCATTTCACCGATGCGGATCTCGCGTACCTGCTCGAAGCCTTGCGTCATGACTTCCATGTTGGACTTCACCACGGCGTCGCCCAACCGGCCGAACTTTTTCACGTATTGCTTGTG
>Ga0207024_10138_pt1 | contig 21725 bp, 18 predicted proteins | sample Alteio_BWMinCont_44_FD_153470 | JGI IMG/M metagenome (GOLD analysis project Ga0207024, IMG submission 153470) | Enriched cells from forest soil in Barre Woods Harvard Forest LTER site, Petersham, Massachusetts, United States -... | ecosystem: Environmental > Terrestrial > Soil > Temperate forest >...
GATCAAATACGCGGTTCTCAAATGATTGCAGAAAAGCAGGCTCAGCCGTCTTTATGGCAATGGTTAAACCAATCAGTGAAGCGGTCAGAACATACGTAATGCGCATCTTAATAAATTATTTATTAATGATACCCTAGTTATAGCATCGATTGATTTATTTTATTTTAATATCTGAGCCTTATTATTCCAAAATGAGACTAATGGCATAATATGTCCGGATAGCGCGTAATGTACAAACGCACAAAAATAATGTGTTGGAGTTTTATTGCAATTGCTTATGCAGCATTTGCACAGCCTGCTATTGCCACCAGTCCATCTGACATCAATGATGAAGCGCAGTTAGATGCGTTCCTGCCACGGCAACAGTCCCTGGATGATATACTGAAAAAAATTCAGGCTGCCCCTGATAACCTCGACAATTATTTCACCTACGCCAAAGCGGCGGAGTCCACTAAACAATACAAAGAGGCGATATGGGCTTATCAGGAAATGCTGTCGCGCGATAAGACGCTGGACAGGGTCAGGCTCGACCTTAGCCTCGCCTATATCGCTAACAAACAGTTCGTTGAGGCCAGAAAACTATTAGAGGAGGTATTATCGCATAATCCCCCCAAGCCAGTGCAGGATAATATACATACGATCCTTGCCAAAATGGGCACTGCCGGAAAACGCCATGTGTTTGCTGGTTCTGTCTCAACTGGCTTTAACCATGATAGCAATGCTGCCGCAGCCCCCAGTTCAGGCAATGTCTCCGTATTGGATACTTCCATTCCGCTAAGCCAGACACAACGCAAACATGCTGACACACATAATTTTCAATCCGTCACTGTTTCGCACACCTATCAGCCCGATCCCATCATTCAGGACATTGGTATGGTTTGGAAAAGCAGCGGCACCAATTACAATACGCTACAAAATCACTTTAAAGACCTCGATATAAATTTATTCAGTGCCCGCACAGGTCCCGAAATTATTTATGAACCACTGGGAATCCATCTTGGAATTGCCGCTGTGTATAATTATATTACACTCAACCATAATGACTATTTACACAATCCACGCCTCGAATTTACTACACAATTGCCATTGACCAGCCAGCTTAGTCTGTTGCTTGGTCATGCGCTTGAGTACCGCAATTTCCACAATTCCCACACTGTCACCACCTATACTGATAGCTCGGGGCCTGCAAGTCAGGAACAGGTGGGATTGCATTATACGTTTTCTGAACGTTCTTCATTGGATTTTCTGAGTCAGTTCCGTGATGAAGATGCTTCCATGGAATATCAGGCCAATCATCAATCCGGATTTCTGGCCACCTATACCCGGATGTTTGACGATGGTTATTTTGTTGCACCCGGCTACGGCATTAAACATACGCATTATGCCGTTCCCTATCCGCTGATCAGTTCGGACATGCGGACCGATAACCAGACCACGTATCAGATCATTGCCGGAAAAAAACTAGACTTCTATGATCTGGTGCTGTCTGGAGGCTATACCTTCACCAATGTCCAGTCGACTATCCAGAACTTCACCTACTACGATCACCGCCTCAACCTTACCCTTACCAAAAACTTCTAGCAGCATGTCAAAAACTATCCGTATGACGGTGGTAAGGACCCGTGCGTCATTTTTATCACTAAACGCAGAGGAAAAACATAAAATTTTAACCAGTCATTAATAAATTGCGACTGAATTTAGCCATAATAGTATTAAGCCTTGCTTCTTATATACTATATATAGTATATTTTTAAAAAATTTTCTAATAAAAAACTATTCGTACTTTCAGGGAATTAGGCAAATTTGGTGATGATTAGATGCTTCTTACATTAATTCAAGCATTACAGCTTGTTGGCATTACACCAAGCCTTTTTGTCATTTTTTTTCTGTTGGCCCTTTCCGCCCGCAACAGGCAGGCCATTATCCCCATTTTTTATTTTGCCGCTTTGATTTGCAGCTTCAGCCTGCCTTTAATGGAGATCTGGCCGCCGGAGTTACGTAATCACTGGGTGGTTGCCGGATTGATGCTTGGGGATGGAACGCTTTCGGCATTCAGCTTTCTGCTCATCTGCCAGTTTATCATGAGTCGTGTCCCTTCATTTGGTTATTGGCTGGTGCTTGCCATTCCCCTGATCGGTGGTGGCCCGTTGATTTATGCCAACCTGCTGCAGGATAGCAATGCCTGCGCTATCGATCAGGCATGTACCGATGTGCCTACCATCAATGCCCTGTACCATGTGTTCAGTTCCGCCGTTATTTTCCTGTTGCTTGTTTATTATATTTCGCGTTCCGGGAAGCTGCATGAAAACGATATTGCCAGAAAGCATAAGTACTGGCTGATTGTCGCCATGATCATGCTGCATCTTTTGGTATTGGCGGTAGATCTTGCGCACATGGCTGGCCACTTTACCAACGATCAGGCGCTGATGGCTGCCACCATGCTCAAGTTGACGTTTATCTACCTTGTGCTTACGTCGCTTTTTCGTGTTTTCTATCCAGGTTTTGTCGGTCAGACTGCTACTGCTCTGGCCGAAGAAGAGTATGATCCGGCGGTTGATTTGCCCTACGTTGACAAAGTAAAACAGTTATTGGAAAACGAGCATGTCTACCGGCAGATGCGTCTGAACCGGGCAAAACTGGCGGAACTGGTGAATATTACGGAATATGAGCTTTCCCGGATTATTAACCGGCATTTTGGGATTAATTTTAATGAGCTGATTAACGGTTACCGTATTGAGGAAGCAAAAGCGCGTCTGCGAAATGAATCGTCACAAATCACTGTCATCGGTTTTGAGGTTGGGTTTAATTCGATCGCGTCGTTTAACCGCGTGTTTAAAACCAAAGTAGGCCTTTCACCGACAGAATACAGGAATAACGGGCGCATCCCCGTCGCATGACGGGGTCCGGTGGCGTAATGAACCAGACCCCCCAATAAATGCGGGGATGTCAATAGCCCGTCAAAATTCTTTCCACCAGTTCGCCGATGGTGGGCACAAAGCCATTGGAATAGAACGGATCGGAGGCGAAGCGGTAGGCGTTATGGCCGGAGAACATCAGTTCGTTGTCGATGCCCGCGCCATGGGCGATATCCTGCAATGTTTTCTGGATGCAGAAACTGCGCGGGTCGGCTTTTTTGCCGGTAGTAAAGTCGTCATGGTCTTTCCAGTTGGAAAAGCGGCAATGGCTTAAGCAGCCCATGCATTCGATCTGGTCGACCAGAATCTGGTTGCCCTTTTCCGGCTGGACAAAAATCAATGTGGCATCCGGGGTTTTCATGGCTTCGCTGAAACCTTCTGCTTTCCATCCGTCGGCCCGGGCCTTATCGTCGGGCTGGACAAATACGGCGCGTCCGCGTGCGCCCACCGGCAGAGGTTCGCTGAATAAGCCTTCCTGTTCCATGCGGTATTCGATCTGGCGGTCGCTGCGGCCGCGCAGTTCCCTGATGAAATCGTTATTGACAGCAGACGAATAAAAACCCGTCGGGCTGAAACGGTTTAGGAATACGTCGCCTTCTTTAAGTACGGGCAAGCGGTGCTTCCATTCTTCCGATACCGGGCTTTCACGGGTGAGGATAGGGCGGGTACCGAACTGGAAGGCGATCAGGCCAATTTCCGGGTTACCCAGCCAATGTTCCCATTCTTTTAAATGCCACGCTCCACCCGCCATAATGATAGGGGTTTCCTGCAGGCCAAAACCATTCATGGCGCTACGCAATGCAGCAACGCGGGGATAGGGATCTTCCGGCACTTTCGGGTCTTCGCTGTTGGAAAGGCCGTTATGTCCTCCCGCCAGCCACGGGTCTTCATAAACAACCGAACCAAGCCATTTGGATGTTTTATTGTAGGAGCGTTTCCACAGGGCATTAAAAGCGCGTGCAGAAGAAATAATGGGATGGTAATACACCCCGTAATGTTCGGCGATGTCGCCTAAGCGGTAGGGCATGCCTGCGCCGCAGGTAATACCATGAACCAATCCGGGAGCGCCTTCGAGGATGCCGGTGAGCACACGCTCGGCTCCGCCCATTTCCCAGAGCACGTTGACATGGACGCGGCCATTGCCCTTGGATATATCATGGGCGATTTTGGCCTGCTGGACGCCGCCGCGTATGCTCTGGCGTACGAGCTCTTCATGCCGCTCGCGCCGTGTGGTGCCGTGATACACATAAGGGATCGCCTTGCCATTGGCATCGAAAGTATCGGCGTTGACGCCTGAGAACGTGCCAACGGCTCCAGCCGCAGCAAAAGCCCCGGCCGTATTACCGTTCGTAACAGCAACACCCTTGCCGCCTTCTACAATCGGTAAAACTTCTTTCCCGGACAGAACAACGTTTTTCAGTTTATCACGAAATGATGGAACCACAGCAGCCTGCAACAATAGCAAAATTCCCTACGTTTTAATGTAAACCGCAATTATAGGGATAAAGAGTTGGGATTACAATGCCGATCTTTATGCTTTATTTATCCAACTTTTGGGCCAAAGCGCCCAATGCCTGACATGCAGCAGGTGCCTGATCGGGCTTTTAACCACCAGCATCAGGATGCCAATCGACAGTAAACACCAAATGGCGGGCCACTCATTATGGTTATTGGTGAGGTGTACCGACAGGAATGGCCCGAATATATAATGAAACAGCACCACACGCCACGAGCCGTAGAGCAAAGGCACTAAAAAGGCGCTCAGGACATAGCCGGGAAAGCCATCGATCAGGGGAGAAAAACCGAGGCGGACAAAGTAGTTACCCAGCCCGTTGGTAGGTACTTCCCAGGCGATATGCCAGTTGCCGCGCACTGAGCACAGCCGCTCGGCGCATAAGGGCCGCGAGGGGTCGCACATGCCCGCCCATGCCATGGGGTAGAGCTGGATCAGCGTGATAATGGAACCGGCGAAGCATAATATATAGACAGGAATGGCAATGCGCCTGCGGATGGCGGCAGGGATAAAATAAAGCGCCACGGCATTGATAAAAAACGGCTGGAAGGTGATATGCAGGTAGCCCAGCAGCGTGGCGATCTGGTTGGTGGGGTTGTCACAATCATTGATAACGGAATAGGTGAAGGACTGCAGCATTTCCATCAGCGAGAAATAGCCGAGCGCAATCCACAGTGGCGCCGGTTCTTTTTTCCATGCGGCGTACACTGTTGTGGCAATACCGGCGCTTGCCAGCACTGCCGAGGCCTGGCCGCTCCAACACATATCTTCCTCTAGGGTTATACGTTAAGGTGATAAGGTTATAGGGGGGTAAGGGAGTAAGGGAAAGATATTTTTATCCCCCATAACCCATAACCTTACAACCCAACTCTTTTAATGCGCTTCGCCCCAGTTTTTGCCCGTTCCGGTTTCGACGGTGAGCGGCACGGAAAGTTTGGCGGCATTTTCCATATGGTGTTTGATTTTGGTTTTTGCGTCATCAAGGGCGTTTTCTTTGACCTCAAATACAAGTTCGTCATGGACCTGCAGCAGCATTCTAAGAGGGGTCGTAGGGTCGTAGGGTGGTAGGGTGGTAGGGGAAAGAAGTTTATTTTCTTCCCCCATAACCTTACCGCCCCATTCCCTTATAACCTTATCTATGCTTATCATCGCCTTTTTAATAATATCCGCTGCTGTCCCCTGCAATGGCGCGTTGATGGCGGCACGCTCGGAGAACTGGCGGCGGGCGCCATTTTTATCGTTGATGCCGGGAACGTGGCAGCGCCGTCCGAACAGGGTAACGACGTAACCGTTCTGGCGTGCGAATTCCTTGCTTGCTTCCATATAGTCGCGGATACCGGGATACTGGGCGAAATAACGTTCGATATAGGCTCCGGCTTCGCTGCGGCCAATGCCAAGGCGTGCGGCCAGCCCGTGGGCGCTGATGCCGTAAATGATGCCGAAATTGATCGTCTTGGCTTTGCGGCGTAAATCGCTGTTGACCTCGGCCACCGGTACGCCGAACATCTGGCTGGCGGTAATGGCGTGGATGTCATCGCCGTTGCGGAACGCTTCCTTGAGCGTTGGGATGTTAGCCATATCGGCAAGCAAGCGCAGTTCAATCTGCGAATAGTCGGCGGATAATAACTGGTAGCCTTCTTCGGCGATGAAGGCTTTGCGTATTTTTTTGCCTTCGATGGTGCGGATGGGGATATTTTGTAAATTGGGATCGCTGGAACTCAAGCGTCCGGTGGAGGTCAGCGCCATGGCGTAGCTGGTATGGACGCGCTTGGTTTTTGGGTCGATCTGTTCGACCAGCGCATCGCTATAGGTGCTTTTAAGCTTGGCCAGTTGCCGCCATTCAATGACCTTGGCCGGAAGCGCGTGCCCCTGTTCGGCCAGTTCTTCCAGCACATCACTATCTGTGGTGTATGCACCCGTTTTTGCAGATTTTTTCCCGCCCGCTAATTGCAGTTTGTCGAATAACACTTCGCCCAGTTGTTTAGGCGAGCCAACATTGAAATGGTGTCCGGCGAGTTGATAAATTTCCTGCTCGTATTCCTGCATGCGGCTGGCAAAATCAGCCGATAAGGCCGAAAGCTGCGCCAGGTCAACCTTGATGCCGGTGCTTTCCATTCTGGCTAATACCTGTATCAACGGGCGTTCCATGGTTTCGTACAGGGTCAGCAATTTTTCAGCGAATACCAGCGGCTTGAAATACTCATATAAACGCAAGGTGATATCGGCGTCTTCAGCCGCGTAGGCGCAGGCCTTATCAAGATCGACCTCATCAAAGCGTAAGCGGTTCTTGCCCGTACCCGTTACTTCGTCATAACTGATAGGTTTGTAGCCAAGGTAGCGTTCAGCCAGCTCGTCCATGCCCTGACCATGCTCTCCGGCATGCAGTATATAAGAGAGTAACATGCTGTCTTCCACCGGGGTAATACGCACGCCGTAACGCTGCAAAATAAGCAGGTCGTATTTAATATTGTGGCCGATTTTAGTGACGCTGTCATCTTCAAGTAATGGTTTAAGCAGCGCTATGGCGTTATCAAAAGGGATTTGGCCCTCATGAAGCGTGGCACGTGGCGCGTGGCCCGTGGCAGTAGGCTCACCAAATAAATCACGTTCCACGTTCTGCGGTTCACGTTTCACGTGTCCCACGGGCACATAACACGCTTCACCTGCCTCAATACATAATGAAAACCCTACCAGTTCCGCCTGACTGGTGTCCAGCGACGTAGTTTCGGTATCAAAGGCAACCTTGCCTTTGCTCTGGGCTTTGCGTATCCACTGGGCGAGGGTGGCTTCATCGCGCACGAGGGTATAGGCTTGGGTTGGAGTTTGCGGGGCATGTGTTGGTGAAGTAGTTTGTACCGTTGCCTGAACACTGGGTTCCGGCAGTTTAACGCCATTCTTCAGCTCCATTTTTGCTGCCAGTGATTTAAACCCATGCAGTGTAAGAAATTCCATCAGTTTTTCCGGCGCAGGTTCTTTTACAATGAGTTCCGATAAAGGCGGCAGGTTGGGCACATCATGTTTAAGTGTAATCAACTGGCGTGAAAGCCTTGCTTTATCAGCGTTATGTATGATCGTTTCGCGGCGCTTGTCCTGCTTGATTTCCGAGGCACGCGCCAGCAGTGTATCAAGATCGCCAAAGTGGTTGATAAGTTCTGCTGCCGTTTTCGGTCCTATGCCCGGAACTCCGGGGACGTTGTCGGAACTATCACCCATCAGCGATAGCACATCCAGCACCTTATCGGGCCCCACGCTGAATTTTTCCCTTACTTCCGCCTCGCCGATCTTACGGTCGTTCATGGCGTCATACATTCCCACGCCATCGCCAATAAGCTGCATCAGGTCCTTGTCTGAGGATACAATAACCACACTAATACCCTGTTTTTTGGCTTCCTGCGTGTAGGTGGCGATGATATCGTCGGCTTCGTATTCCGCCATTTCAATCGAGGGCAGGTTCAGCGCCACCGTGGCATCGCGCACCAGTGCAAATTGTGGCACAAGGTCGTCGGGCGCGGGCGGGCGGTGGGCCTTATATTCAGGGTAAATCTCATTACGGAAGGTCTTACGCGCCGCGTCAAAGATAACGGCAATGTACTCGGCTTGATGGGCGGCCAGCAATTTTTGTATCATGGTCACAAAACCATAGACGGCCTTCACCGGCACGCCTTGGGGATTGGTCATGTCGCGCTTGATGGCGTAATAGGCGCGGAAGATAAATCCGGAGCCGTCGATGAGGTAAAGAGATTTGGTCATAGGGTTATGAGGTTGTAGGGTGATAGGGGAATAAGATTTTAAGGTATAGGTTGCGCAATAGATATGACAAGCATATAAATCATTTTATCCCCTACAACCCTACAACCTCATAACCCTATGCCCCCCCTCTCTTCTATTTCCGGTCCCACCCGTAAACCCCGCTCAGGCGGGCCTGCAAAGCAACTAGCCATATTGTTGCATGGCTGGGGAGCCGATGGCGCCAACCTGATCGACCTTGCCGATATGTTTGCCGGTGTCCTGCCGGATGCATTTTTCGTTGCCCCCAATGCGCCTTACAAGTGTGAGTCCAATCCATTTGGCTACCAGTGGTTTTCGCTGATGGACCGGCATCCGCAGCATATGCTCGACGGCGTGCGCCATGCTTCGGAAGTGGTGAACCAGTTTATTGATGAGCAGGTCAAGGCTTTATCGCTGGATAACAGCAAGGTGATATTGATTGGCTTCTCACAGGGTACAATGACGGCGCTGCATGTGGCCTTGCATCGCAGCCCGGCCATTGCTGCCGTAGTGGGGTTCTCCGGGGCGCTTATCGGGGCCGAAACCATTGCGGCGGAAATCGTCTCCCGTCCGCCTGTATGCCTTATCCACGGTGAATCAGATGAGGTGGTGCCTTTTGGGGCATTGAAACACGCGACCGAGACACTGAAAGCCTGTGGTCTTTCAGTGGAATCGCATTCGCGGCCGTTTCTTGGGCACAGTATTGATATGGAAGGCATTAAGTTTGCGGCGGAGTTCCTGAAAGGTAAGGCCTAATCACCCAGTTGCGGCGATTGAGTTGTCTTCGCTCCTTTAGGTGAGTCTTTGGCGGGACCAACAAAGCCACCATTGGCAGGTAATCGGGCACCCGCATCATGGCTGACGCCATGTATATTGAAAGTCCTTAAAGGTTCAGGTCCGGGCGCGTTTGTTGCTGCCACTGATTCAGGCGTTTTAATCGATCCGGTTAAACCGATAGCCTTTACCAGCATCTCATGGTTCGGCTGTGAGGCCATTTTCTCTGTGATCTTGTCTTCAAATTGTTGCAGCCGTTCTTTCCCTTTTGCGGAGGTAAAGTCCAGAGGGATTACAAATTCACCTTGTTTTTTAGCAAATTCCGCCGCTATTTTTTCAGCGATAAACCTAGCTAATGCCTCGGGGGCATTTTTACGTTTTTCTAATTCTGCTTTATTTTTAAGATCCGACAGCGTTTCGCCAATGGAATCGGCCATGGTTTCAGCCATTTTTTTAGCGGCAGCAGCGATTTTCTGTTCATTCGGAACAATCCGGCGAAGTATCTTCCATCCCCCCATGTCTTTAACTTTTTTTTCGACCCCTTCGGTAAGCGTAGCCTTGATAGTTTCTTCCAGTTGAGGTTTACCGTCTGCTGTGGTCTGGGCTAAAATCCGGTTTTTGACACCGGTTTTAAAATAATCTGGAGTGACGACGCCTGTACCCAATGGCTTTAGTTTATCAAGAGGGGGCAGGGTAGAGGCAGGCGCCTCTGGTTGCGGCACTCCCAGCGCCTTGTAAGTGCCATCGTGTACTTTGCTGGCTATTGCATCCATAACGCTTTTGCCGGAATCATTACGCTGCTGTAAAAAGCGTTCCACCTCTTTATCCGTTGCTGCTACGGCTTGCAGCTTGCTCTTAACTTTGCCCTGAGCATCCGGTGCGGCTGTTTTGGCAATGGTTTCCCAAAAACCGGGTATGGATTTGCCGCTAAACACCGCCTGCACAGCGCCCACAAGCCATTGGATTGCGCCGCTGATGAAATGCCAGGCCTTGTTTAACCCACCTCCCGCGTCGCCTGCACCCTGATCAATCGCCTGGGCAGTTTTTTGCAGGGTGCCGTATGTGGGGACCAGGGTGGATATATTTCCACCCATTGCTTCAATGGCAGTAATGGCAGTTACGAATTCTGGTTCAGTGGCATGCTTCTTTTTAAACTCATCAATTCTGGCATCCAGATCCTTCAGGTCGAAATATTCATCGCTTTCTTTTCCATCCTTAATGACCCTGAGCTTAATCTTGCGGGTTTTAATGGCTTCTTCGGAAATAGCGAGTAAATCAGAAGCGTTAGGCGGGGTGGCTGCCAGTGTTACCGGTGGATTCGTATCGCCCATTAAGAATTTAAGGTGATCCCAATAAGTAACGATTTGACGCGCCATGCCATCTTTGGCGGCGTCAAGGAGTTCTTTTTCGGTTTTTGTGTCAGTCACATCCGTATTCAAACTTTTTACTATCTTACCAATATTCTATACTATAACCTGCTTTTGCATCGTGAAGCTATTGTGACAATTACTTAATTGAACTGTTAATTTGAGGTTGATTTTGCTGGCAAAGTTGCCGTAAACTGCAAATAAAAAATCTAAAACAGGGGGATATGCTGTGGCCCTAGTCCATATTCGAATTAACGGTCGTGAATACGATGTTGCCTGCGACGATGGGCAGGAAGGACATCTTCGTGGCCTTGCTGATGAGGTGGATGGCCGCGTCAGGTCGCTGGTACGGTCGATGGGTGCAAACCCCGGCGAAGCCATGGCGGTGGTATTGACGGCATTGACCATGGCAGATGAAATCATTGAAAACAAAAAAGAAACCAAAAAAATAGCTTCTGAAGTGCAACGGCTGGCCGCTTTGGTTAATGAAGACAAAAAGCTTGAACAGGAAGACCGTATGATGGAAATTGAGAATGCAATGGCTGTGACGCTGGAGGAAATTGCCCTGCGTATTGAAAAGATTGCGGAATCAATAGAAGTAAGCTAGACTTAACCTTGAACGGTTCTGCCCGGTTCGTTAGGTACATTGTCCCTTGGACCAATATCTTCCTTATGGGAGCTGTCGCTGGCAAAAGCATTGCTTTTGCACATATGGCGCCCACCTGTGCAAACGGGTCGAATGAGGCTTGTTTCAACCGACGGCTATGGCGGTTCCGTTCACTTCCTGCCCACCAGTCATGTATGCACAGTCACCTTCCTAAAGATAAAAATACCATAAGAATTCAATATCTTGCAAAGCGAGAGCGCTTGGCTCCCAATTTGGCGTCAGAAGCGGAAAAGGAAATCACCGTGAAACTGATGTCGGTCATTTCCGCTAATGCAACGACCGTGGCTGGCTATAAGCCTATCCGGCGGGAAGTCGATATTACCGGGGCAATGGAACAATGTGTCGCGCAAGGCTTATGGTTGTGTTTGCCGATCATTGAGGCACAGGATAAGCCATTGTATTTCCGTAGGTGGCGCTTGGGTGAAGCGCTGGAGAAAGGGCGTTACGGTGTTGAGGTTCCGCCTGCCGATGCACCGACATCGCGGCCGGACGTGGTGATCGTTCCGCTGGTGGCCTTTGACCGCAGGTTGCACCGCCTGGGCTATGGCGCAGGCTATTATGACCGGACCATCCGCCATTTGCATCAGCTGGAAAAGAACATACAGATTATCGGCGTGGCTTACGCTATACAGGAGGTGGAACATATCCCGGTGGGGGCTTTGGATGAAAAGCTGGATATGATTGTAACGGAAAAAGAGATAATCACGGGTGCCTGATATGAAAGTACTGTTTTGCGGGGATGTGGTCGGTCGTTCCGGGCGCGATGCGATAACCAGATACGTCCCAAAGTTGCGTTCGGAGCTGGCATTGGACTTTGTCGTGGTCAACGGGGATAACGCCGCTGCCGGGTTTGGCATAACCCCCCAAATTTGCAAAGATTTTTATGCTGCCGGCGTGGATGTCATCACCGGAGGCGACCATATCTGGGACCAGAAGGAAATTGTACCGTTTTTAGCCACGGAAAAACGCCTGTTGCGGCCACAGAATTTTCCTGAGAAAACTCCCGGTATTGGCTACAACATTTACACGGTCGCATCGGGTAAAAAACTGCTGGTTGTACACCTTCTTGGGCAGGTTTTTCATAAAGAACATACTAACTGTCCGTTTTTTATAGTAAATAATATAATTGAATCGATGCATCTTGGACAGACAGTGGCTGGAATCCTCATCGATTTCCATGCCGAAGCGACATCGGAAAAGACTGCGATGGGGCAATTTCTGGATGGACGTGTGAGCATGGTGGTGGGCAGCCATACCCACGTCCCAACCGGTGATGCGAGGATATTGCCAAAGGGGACCGCCTACCAGACCGATGCCGGCATGTGTGGCGACTATAATTCCGTCATTGGTTTCAAACGTGAAGCGCCACTGGAACGATTCCAGACAAAAATCTCTAAAGCCCGCCTGGAGCCTGCAGAAGGCGATGGGACGCTATGTGGATTACTGGTGGAGATTGATGAGTCATCCGGGCTGGCAAAAAGCTGTAAATCCATACAATATCCTAAGCTATTAGGTGGATTATGATTATCATACTTTCTCCCTCAAAAACCCTTGATTTTCAAACATCTACGCTTACAAAAATCCATACGTCGCCAGCGTTTTTAAAAGAATCATCCATTCTTATCAAGCAGTTACGCAAATATTCGCCCAAAAAAATTGCAACATTGATGGGGATCAGCGAGAAGCTTGCATTGTTGAACGTACAACGTTACAAAGATTTCAGCCCGCCCTTTACCATGGATAATGCCCGTCAGGCATTGCTGGCTTTTAAAGGCGATGTGTATACGCCGATGCAGGTGGAATCCTATTCCAAAGATGACCTTGCTTTTGCCCAGAACCACCTGCGTATTTTATCAGGGTTGTATGGGGTGCTGAGGCCGCTGGATTTGATCCAGCCTTACCGGTTGGAAATGGGTATATCATTGCCAAATCCACGTGGGAAAAATCTCTATGATTTCTGGAATGAACGTATTACACAGGCGCTTAATAATGATATTAAAAATCATAAAAATAAGAGTGTTATAAACATTGCTTCAGTGGAATATTTCCATTCAGTAAAACCAGATTTGCTGGAGGGAAAATTGCTTACTGTTGTCTTTAAAGAGAAGCAGAAGGGAAGCCTCAAAATCATTGGCCTCTTTGCCAAAAAGGCACGTGGCATGATGGCGAATTTTGTCATTAAAAACGGGATTGATAAACCAGACGGCATTAAGTCTTTTAACGAAGCTGGCTATGGCTTCCAACCATCCCTATCAGGCGATAAGGAGTGGGTGTTTATTAGGTAGTGTATATGTCTTGATAATGTAATAATAATCACATTGCTAATGATAGTGTGATGATATTAAATTAAGTTAATTAAAAAAAGTGATAACAGGACGTTCATGAGTCAAGATTTACATTCCGATAATCAACTGACCATTGCCAAGGCGCTGGTTAAATACCAGATTGAATATATTAGAGAACAAGATTCTGCCGTTGCGGACAAACTGGAAAAATTACGTGATCTGGTTTGGAGTGGTGCGGCTCCTATGGAGCAATCTAAAAAACAGGAAGAAATAAGAAATTTGATGGGCGGACTTGAACCCGATCAGACCGCGCTGCTGTGTTCGTCTTTTGCCCGTATGGGAGAATTGTATAATTTATCTGGGCTTACGGCGCGTGATAATTATTTTACTATGATTGAAAATGGTAAAAAAGGCCCTGATACAGTAAAAGGCCGCAATACAACAATTCCCGGAGGCATAACAGAGTTTGTCGAAAAGCAGGAAGATGTTGCATCTGCTTTAGGCAAGCTTGGCGCCCCCGTATTTGAGATGACCGCGACCATGCACCCGACCGGGGTTATGGGCTTGGAAGCGATGAAGGCGCTGCGCAAAATAGCCATTGCCATCAGGAGTGGTGCTGATGGTGCAGTGAAGGAGGCTGTCGAAGCGTATCAGCGCACGCCTGTTTTGCATCGAAACGAACAGGACAAAGAAGAGAACATGGCCGTTCGTGATGAGGTCAGGATGTGTATGTACTGCCTGGGGAATATTTATGAAGACTCCAGCAATATTTTTAGCCAGTTCGATAAAGCTATTAGCGATCAGTTTAAAAACGCCTATAAGCCGCTGTATTTACAATTGAATACCCGTTTCAGCTCATGGGCGTCGGGTGATAAGGATGGCAATAACAATGTTACCGCCGAAACGACGCTTGAGGCCATGGTCCGGCAGACGCATGAGATAGTCGGGCGGTATATAAAAGATATTGCATACATCGCTGACTCAGGAACAGCCGGATGGCAACGTACTCTTCGCGATGCCCATACAAAACTCACTGAGTTACTAGAACAAACGGAAGCATTGACCAATGCCACCAATGAACTGCGCGCATCAAGACCTAAAGATGCACCGGATTTTACCCCGGAAGAGCTAGATGAACGGACGCGCAAGGCTCAGGAATATAGTAAGCAGTTTGATGAATTATCACAAAAACTGGCCGTAATTCGCGAGCCGCTCAAGGCCAGGGATTTTGAGAAAGACCTTATAGGGTTATATGAAAAACATAGAAAAGGTGAAGAGCCGCCAAAAGGTAAAGTGGCAGTTGAGCTCCTCGATATGATCCGTAAAGTCCGCTGGTTCGGATTCAATTTAGCAAAGCTTGAATATCGGGAAACAGCGGAAGAATACAGCAAGGTGCTGGGTGAGCTTGTCCCGGGTTATAACGAGATGTCCAATCAGCAGCGGGCGGAAAAACTGACACAATACCTGACGGGTAAACTTCAAATTGATCAGGATAAGGTAGCGGAGATACGGGAAAATGGCACCGGCGACCACCTGTCGCAGAAGGATAAATCTGAAGCCATTACCTACCACACGCTGCGGCGCATGGAACTGGCGCGCGATCATGGCGATATGATCCGTGACATGGTCCTGGCCGAATGCGGAACAATTGCAAAGAAACCGAATGCTCCCGATCCTACGCCTCAGGAAGTAGCGCAGCAGGGGTTGGCCCATATGCTCGAAGCGCAATTCCTGCAGCATGCGGTTGAGAAAAACGATAAGCGGCCCTTGCTCGGCATCGTACCTTTGTTTGAAGATCCCAGCCCCATGCAGAGTATTGATAAAATCATGGAAGCGGCCTATGAGAACGATGCTTATGCACAGCATCTGGGGCGCGTGGCCTCTGACCGGCATAGCGGTCAAATCACGCAGCAGGTGCAGATTGCCCACAGCGATAACCGTCGCCGCGCCGGGTCGCTGGCCGGGACTGCGCTTATTCATGAGGCCCACCAGAAAGTACGTGAATTGAATGATCATCGTAAGCCTAAGATAACCACGCAATTTTACGAAGGCGGCAGCTGGACCGATGCATTCCGCAACGGTGTTCGTTCGATTACGGCGCAGGTCAATGCCTATCAAATGTACGATTTTGCTAAATTCACTGTTCAGGGTGTCAGCGATTTTAATGGCTACCTGAATCATCCCGGCGCAATTGAACGGCTGATAACCCGTCAATTGATACACCCTGCCAGTAAAATGGGTTGGAACGGACGTGAAGAGAAGTGGGAAGTCAATCTCAGAGACCTTGCCAATGGCGAGGCTAATGGCAATGGCAATGGCAATGGCAATGGCAATGGCAATGGCAGCCGCCCGCCAAACTACGTCATGGATGAAGTGGCACGCACGGCGCTGAAAAAGACGTTTGCTGATTATAGCAAAACGGATTTTTCTGAAAACGCTATCGGTATTATTATGGATGCCCTTGGCCTCAGCTTTAAACGTGAATCCGAAGCGGCCAATCGCGGATCGCGGGGGGCTATGCGTGTGACCGATACTAAATTGGGTGCAGTTATTGAGGGCGTCAAAATTAAGGATATGCGCACGATTCCATTTGGTGCGGTTCAGCAGCTTAATAGTTTTACGCCTTCCTGGGTAGGTGCGCAAAATCTTAATTTGTACCTTTATGATGCCATTGATGAAAAACTCATGGAGCTTGGCAAAAAGAAAGAAGAACTACGCAATCCCAAAGAAACTGATTTCGTTAATGCGTTTAAGGATATTATTCGCAACATTAGCGACCGCTATCCTACCAGCGAAGAGAAATTCGCTACCATGCAGTCAAAACACATACATAGTCTGTACAATGGTTCGCCGACATTCCGCGATGCTATGGATAAGGCGGCCTTTGCCGTTGCCAGGACGGATATGGACGGAGTCGTTGCCAATGTGACGCGTAATCTTGATTTACGTGCAAAGGATGACAGTATTCGGGAAAAAGGAAAAGCCTATCTTGAAGTGCTCAAGAAGACCTATAAAAAAATAGGTAGCACCATTTATGAGGCTTTACTCGGCAAAAGCCCGGATGGTCTTAATACTGAGGCCAGGTTTAAGCGCCACTCCGATAATCCGGCATTGGTGGAGTTTGCTGATGTGCAGGCGCGGGCCACGGAAGCGTTGCAGCAGGCGCACAGCCATGAAGCGTTGGAAGCGCTTAACGGCATGGGTCCTGAAATATTCCGGCGCAATCAGTTTCTTGACGTCGTCAATACCATGAAAAGCGAGTTGAATGAACAGAAACGACTGGGTGAAAAGGACAGTGTACTTGCGCTACTGACGGCTGCAGGCCAGGCGGCGTCGACTGGCCGCTTTACCTATGCTGACGATCCGGCTATGGCAAAGCGCATTGCTGAAGAGCATAGTGTAGAAGCGCAAAATGCCGCGTTAGGGACCCAGCGTGTTTAAGCTGCCTTGCCGCGGTTTAAAAATCGCAATTTTATAAAGGGTCTGCGGCGTGAACGCTGGAACGAAATTTCCCGATATGCTAAGTAGTGGGGCGTAATGCTGGTATGCTTCGGCTACGATAATATTTTGCCCGGAAAGTACGGTATATCCGCTTGGAAGGGTGGCGACCCCGCCGGGACTGCCGATCTGGCTCGGGTCAGCGCCAAGGATGGAATGCTGCCAGCTTATGCAGGAGCAGGGAGGGGGGGGGGAGCAGATCGCGTTTGGTGGGCAATTAGGTGGTATCCCATTAGCCACTGAAGAAAACACCACCGTCCCGCTGAAAGTATAGGGACTCATGATCTGTGGTACTACCTCTGCGTAAAAATTAAGCTCGCTCACGCCAACAGTGGTACCTTGTGTTACAAAGTTGGCCATGGAAGTAGCAACCTTATCGAGCTTCTGGTTGATGATGGTGTAATTGGTAAGCTCAATCATCCCGATGAGCATAATCAGCAATAGCGGTAATACGAAGGCGAATTCAATAAGCGCGACGCCGGTATTGCACGATTGCATGAAATGTTTGAGATGGCGGGTCATGCGCATCAGAATTGCTCGTTTCTGACTAGTGCAACGGCAGTAATAGTGTATACACCACCCGTGCCCAGAAGATTGCCCATGAGTGGTGTAAATAAGGTCCATGGATAGGTCACAGTATATACGACTACGTTGCCACCATACCCACCGGTAGTACCGGTACTATTCGCCGGGTTGCCAATAACACTGAAACCAGTATAGGAAGCGATGCTTACCTGAAGCAGAGCCGGATTCAGGAATCCGCCGGAGAGTGAATTGATCTGGTTGATTATATAGGCTGAGCGGTCGAGATTTTGCGTGGTGTAACCGGTTGAACCTATGCGGGCGCCCACATTCGTCGCCCCTTCCAGCACACTGGTGGTGAACAATATCAGCCCAAGTTCGATAAACCCAACCAGTACAAGAAATAAGGCAGGTGCGACAATGGCAAACTCAATGATGGCCGCGCCTTCGTTGTTTTTCCTTATTGGTCGGAATAAGCGCATGCAGGCTCCAAAGTGTGCAGTACGGATAACGATTTCAACCTATTATCATAACGCAAAACGTTTAATAAACAGTAATATTCCCATATAAAACGGAGTTATTAACGTGAAATTCACCAAAAGCGTGTAAAATTTAGAATGGTATAATTTACCCTAATTATTATTATATGCCATTGAAAATTAAATTAATTAACAGTAATTCCGGCGGCGTCATCATTTTTGTGGCGTTGATGTTTTCGGTGTTGATGGGGGTATTGGGGCTCACTGTCGATGCCGGTCGTCTCTACGCGGTGCAGTCAAAGGCGCAGAATGCTGCCGACGCCGCTTTGCTTGGAGCGGTTTCCACAATCAGTACCACTCCTTTGGGTGCGGAGACAATCCGGTTATTCAATGCTAATTATCCTGCTGGGTATATGGGGTCTACGGTAGCAAATATCACTGTATCGGGACCTCCGGCAGCAGGAGGGGAATACAACGTCGCTATTAACATTACTGTTCCCTTATCGATCATGCAGATATTCGGATCATCCACATCGAGTATCAATATAACATCGCGGGTCAATGCGGGTTATCAGCTTTCCGCAGGGCTAAGTCTTGAACTGGCCCTTGTTTTCGATAATTCAGGTGCATCCGGTACCAATTCGATGGCGATAGCGGGCAATGCATTGACCACGGCCATTTTTGGTGCTGCTGCTTCTTTAAATAACGTGCATATTTCTGTGCTGCCTTATGATGTGGCCCTGGATGTCGGCGATACCCGTGTGGGCTGGATACATCCGGGGTTTGTGGCCCGTTATAACAATTATGTGGGATTTGCCGGGGGTGGCGAAGGCTTTATCGCTAACCGCAATTTCGATGACCCGCCTAACGCCTTTGCGGATGTGACTGATGTTGCCCCCACCGTTAATGCAACACTCTTTCGCGTGCCTTATGCCTATGGGCCTGGCCCTCCGCGCAATCCGGGTTTAAATCCTGATTTTGTCAGTACAAACAAACTGGCTTTGATGCAGTTCGACCTCAATACCACAGCGGGTATCCAGAGTGCCCTTAACGCTATGCAGGCGACGGGTGGCAATCGGCGTATCAATGTAGGCCTGATGTGGAGCTGGTTTACGCTATCGCCCAACTGGCAGGGTTTATTCAGCGCTGGCCTGCCGGGTTTGCCCGCGGCAGACAGTGCGCTGAACAGCAAACAGCTGGTGCTGGTAGTGACTGGTAACAATAATGTATACACGGGTCAGGTTGTTGGTGGTCAGACGTACTCCAACGATGATACGACGACACTGCAATTATGTCAGGCCATCCAGGCCAGAGGGATTCAGATTTATACGGTAGGATTTGGCGCACCGGGCAGCTACAATCAGGCGCTGCTGCAGGAATGTGCTGCGGGCACCACGCTTTCAATGAATAATTTTTTTGCAGCACAAACAACCGCGCAGCTTACCGCTGCTTTCCAGACTATTGCTAACAATATAAATTATAGTACGGTTCGATTGAGTCAGTAGGAGAATTATGCAGAGTAACGCCAGTCCTTCAGACGGACCATTATTGCCTTATGTATCCGCACTCAAGGACATACCCACGGATATGCCCGCATTCCCGCGTGCGTATGCAATCTCATCCATAGCGTATGAAGCCGGGTTCCGCTGGAAGAAAGCGGAACAGGCGTTTAAAAAAATTGGTGCGGAATTGGCTGAACTGAAAAGTGCTGTAGTAAGCAGGGATAAGGAAAACGCCATTGAAGAAATCGGTGATGTGCTATCCGCTATAGTAACGCTGGTTGTCTTTACCAAAATGGATGCTGCCGTACTTTCTGATATCCCGGCTGTACCGGTAGAACGCAGGGAATCGGGATTAATGACTGCTATCGATGAAAGCCTGTCCCAGGTCGGTGCTGCCATCAGTACGGGCAATGAAGGACATACCCGGCAAGCAATGCACCAATTGCTCGCCGATATTGTCGCATTTGCGAACTCACAAGGGATCGATCCCGAAAAAGCTTTGCAGCGAACGAACGATAAATTTACTTACCGTTTCGATGCGGTAGGAGCAGAGTTGCACGCGGAAGGACTCAGTATGACTGATCTTGATCTTCCAAGTCTGGTCAAACGGTGGGATAAATACAAGCTGACAGGTCGAGAGGTTATAGCCCGTTAGCCTACTTCTCATCCCGCTGAATCATGGTTCCAGCGCCGTATTTGGTGAAGGTTTCCAGCAACAATACATGCGGCAGGCGGCCATCAAGGATGTGAGCCGCCTCGACATCGTTTTCAACGGCGTGCATACAGGTTTCAATTTTCGGAATCATTCCACCTGTAATAACACCTTCCTTGACCAGTTTATGCGCTTCTGCGATGGTAAGCGAGCTGATGAGTTCTTTGTCTTTGTTCAGTACGCCGGGGACATCGGTGAGGATCATCAGTTTAGCGGCACCCAGCGCGGAGGCAATGGCTCCTGCAACCGTATCGGCGTTGATATTGTAAGTTTCACCGTTAGCGCCAATACCGATGGGGGCGATGACCGGAATGATATCCGATTCGGCAAATTCCTGCAACAGGGTCGGGTCGATGCGGACCGGTTCACCGACAAAGCCGAGATCGAGGATTTTTTCAATGTTGGAATCGGGGTCGCGGATGGTGCGGCGGAGTTTGCGCGCTTCGATGAGGTGCCCGTCCTTGCCGGAAAGGCCGATAGCGATTCCGCCCGCTGCGTTGATTTCCGAGACAATCTGTTTGTTGATCGACCCTGACAATACCATTTCCACGATTTCCACGGTCGCTGAATCGGTGACGCGAAGGCCGTCGACAAAGGAGCTTTGGATTTTCAGGCGTTCGAGCATCCTGCCGATCTGTGGGCCGCCGCCATGGACAACGATGGGGTTGATGCCCACTTGTTTCAGCATGACGATGTCTTCGGCAAATTTATGCGCAAGCTCGGCATCGCCCATGGCATGGCCGCCATATTTTATCACGAATGTTTCATCGGCGAATTCGCGCATGTAAGGCAGCGCTTCCGACAGCGTGACCGCAGTTTTCAGCCACGAATCAGGGGTTTTTAAAGGTTTCGTTTTCATCGGTTCCTGCTCATTTTCAGGCAAATGGTTAGGCCAGGGCTTAAGGGTTTGCGAACGGCGCCAATTGTTCCTGTAGTTCATGTAGTCCCTCTTTACGCATTGAACTTGTAGCAATTACCTCTGGATGGGCAGCTACATGCGCCCCAATTACTTTTGTTATGGATGTCAGTAATACGCTTAAATTTTTACCTGTCAACGCATCGATTTTAGTCAGGACAATCTGGAAGTTGACGGCTGCTTCGTCCAGTAATGTCATAAATTCCTCATCATGGGCCATAATTCCCCGGCGGGCGTCAATAAGCAGGCAGGCGCGTTTTAAAGTGGTACGGCCACTCAGGTAACTGCGTATCAGCATGTCCCATTCGCCTTTACGTTCCTTGGATACCTTGGCATAGCCATAGCCCGGCATATCCACGAGCATTAAGCGGTTGCCCAGCGAAAAAAAATTGAGTTGCTTGGTAAGCCCCGGATTCTGCGATGTTCTGGCTAATGTTTTTTGCCCGACCAATGCATTGACAAGACTCGATTTGCCGACATTCGAGCGCCCGATAAAGGCGATTTCCGGGATGCTTATCGGTGGCAGCGAGGCAATCGAACCAGCCCCGGCAATGAATTCGCATGGCTGGGTAAAAAGGGGCAGGGAAGGGAGGTCATGGGGCATAGTGTTCCAGTCGTTCGTCTGTATCGCAATCGACTAAACGCTACCGACCGCATTTCCGCAACTGAATAGTTGATAAATTATCCGCCTCTTACAGGTGGCGCTTTATCTTTATTCCTGATTGCTTCACCTATAGTGCGTTCATACATATCAGCGATTTTCCCCAGCATGTGGGCATACGTCTGACCAGGATTTTTTTATAAATT
>Ga0207024_10139_pt1 | contig 21717 bp, 20 predicted proteins | sample Alteio_BWMinCont_44_FD_153470 | JGI IMG/M metagenome (GOLD analysis project Ga0207024, IMG submission 153470) | Enriched cells from forest soil in Barre Woods Harvard Forest LTER site, Petersham, Massachusetts, United States -... | ecosystem: Environmental > Terrestrial > Soil > Temperate forest >...
GTTTGTCGTCGCGACTCCGATCGGCAACCTGGAGGACATCACCCTGCGCGCCTTGCGCATACTTCGGGAAGTGGATCAAATCGCATGTGAGGATACGCGGCACACGCGTCATCTGCTGGACCGGCACGGCATCGCGACGCCGATGGTGAGCTACCACGAACACAACGAGCAAGCTCGCGCAGAGGAATTGCTGCGCGAACTGGAGGGCGGAAAGAACATCGCACTCGTATCAGACGCCGGAACGCCGTTAATTGCCGACCCAGGCTATCGGCTAGTGGCGCAGGCGCGGTCGCGTGGCGTGACGGTGTCGCCGATTCCCGGCGCATCGGCGCTGATCAGTGCGCTCAGCGCATCTGGATTGCCGACCGACTCGTTCTTTTTCGGCGGCTTTCTGCCCGCCAGGAAAACACAACGCAGGAAGATATTAGAAGAGATGAAAGCGTATCCAGCGACGTTGGTTTTCTATGAAGCGCCGCACCGGATACTGGAAGCTTTGGGCGATATCGCGGAGGTTCTGGGGCCGCGGCGGGTGACGCTGGGCCGCGAGCTGACAAAGATCCATGAAGAGTTCCTGGTTGGAGACCCGTCTGAACTTCTGGAGGTGTTGGCCAAGCGGCCGGCGCTCAAAGGCGAGATCACGCTGATGATCGCAAAAGGCGAACCTTCGACCGCTGACGCCATTCCGATGGAGGCGGCATTCGACAAACTGCTGGAAGCAGGTGTGCCGCGCATGGAAGCGATGAAGACGGTGGCGCGCGACCGCGGTCTATCGAAGCGCGAGGTTTACCAAAAACTGAATGAGCGCGAATGAGCACCTCGTAAGCCTAAAAGCCACTGCTTCGCTATCGGTCCAGCGCGAATCATCGTTGGGCGATGGCGCGCGGTGAGGAATCGCTCAAGGCGGAACTGACCCGGCGCGCGGGGGTGGGGCAACAGCCGGTTGCGCAGACGTCGTGACTCGGCGGGTATTGTCCGATGGCGCGCGGCGGGCGCAAGCCGAGGCGCTCTTCGATCAGCTCGCGAATCATTTGCAAAAACTTGGGATGAACCCCCACCGTGCCGGCACGCACCAGGTTCACGCCGCGCTCGCGGGCGATTTCCTGCGCTTGCGTATCCAGATCGTAGATCACTTCCATGTGATCGGAGACGAATCCGATGGGCGCCACCACTACATTGGCGCCGCGAGGCATTTCGCGCAGAACGTCAGCAATGTCCGGCTCGAGCCAGGGCTGGCCCGGAGCTCCGCTGCGGCTCTGATAGACCAAGCTCCAATCACTGACGCCGACCTGCTCCGCCACCAGCCGGCACGATTCCTGAAGCTGCTTCTGATAATCGCTCGTCTCGGCCATCGATATCGGGACGCTATGCGCGGTGAAGATGATCTGTGCTGCCGGGTTCGGGAGAGCTTGGCGAACTTCATCGGCCTGCGCCTCGATGAATAGCGGGTGATTGTAGAACGCGCGCAGCTTGTAAATCTCTGGCGCGCCTTCCACTTCCACATGGGCGCGATCGATATCCTCCAGATACTGCCGGCAACCGGAGTACGAGCTGAAGATGGAAGTGACGAAAGCCAACGCCTTTCGGACCCCCTCGTCGCGCATCTGGCGCAGCGTGTCGGCGAGCAAAGGATGCCAGTTGCGATTGCCCCAATAGATTGGAAGCGAAAGGCCGTGACTCGCCAGCTCGCGCTCTAATCCCGCAATCAACGCACGATTTTGGTCGTTGATGGGGCTCTTGCCGCCGAAGTGATAATAATGCTCCGCGACAGCGAGCATCCGCTCGCGAGGCACATTACGCCCACGCAGAACATTTTCAAGAAATGGAATGACGTCGTCCGGCTTTTCCGGTCCTCCGAACGAGAGGACTAAGACGGCGTCATACGCGGGATCGGGCATTCACCACTATTGTAGGCGGCTAGCGCCAGTGTCCGCGATGGTAGTGCCAGCCGTTGCCATGCCGTTTCCAACGGTCTGCTACCCAGACGCCATGCCCACGCGGCGGCACGGCCCATCGGCCATTCACCCACGCCCAGCGGCTTCCATTCAAGTTCCAGAAGCCGTCCACCCAAACATATCCTGGCCCGGGCGCGTACCCCACGGCGCCGACAGCATAGGGGGCGGGTGGAGGCGGCACGCTATACGCCACGTAGCCCGATCTGTATCCGCCGCCGCAAGCGACCAGCGCGGACGATGCCAAGAGAATTCCCGTGAGAGCTGCAGATTTAATGCCCATGTTGACTCCTCATCCGGTTGGATGAGGAGCACAGCGTCATGGGTTGCCGATAGTGAACGATCGCTAACGTTACGGCCGATTCATCTATTGCCGATTCATTTATTGAGTGACAGCGACCGAAACCGCCGGGCTGCAGATCACCTGCGCCGCTGTGGGACCGCCGCACACGGAGACGTTCGCCGTAGTTCCCGTCAAGCTGGTTGGCAGAATCAGATCGATTTGCTGCAGCCCGGAAAATCCGGGAGCCGGACCCGCGTAGTAAGGTTGGGTCACAACTTCGGAACCGATTTTTGCCGTAATCACGCCAGTGCCAGAAAGACCGGTAGCGTAGACTTGGATCACGCTGCCAGGCGCGGCCGGCTGCTTCGCGCTATTCACGCTGTAGTCCTGATTGAGGACGCCGTTTGCGAAGATACCCGGAGCAAAAGGCGCGAGACTCACCTTCAAAGGAGCGCTTGCGGTGCCGTCGACCGTGACCACAACTTGCGCCGATGTGGCAGCGCCCAGACTCGCCGGGACTACCAGGTTGATCTGCGTAGCGTTGCTGAAAAGCACCTGACCCGGAGTGCCATTGAAAGCGACCGATACGTTCTTACCCGAGAACTCGGATCCCATCAGAGTTGCGATGGAGCCAGGAGTAAGCGGACCAGTGCCAAAGATCGCCGCATTCGCAGCGCTCTGAACGGATGGAGGCTGAATGGTCGGCGCTGTAATCACAAACGAGATCGCAACAGTCTTGGTTCCCGCTAGCGGCCCCGCATTCACGGTCAGAGTGGCGTTGTAGGTGCCTGGCGCCAGGGTTCCCGGAATTGCATCGATGCGAACGGCCACGTTGTTTTGTCCCGAGGTGGGCGACACAACCAGCCAGCCGCTGCCGTTGGCATAGCTTAGGGATGTGGTCCACTGCATCAACCCGCCGGCGGAATTCTGGACTTTTACGTAATTGGCTTGATAGGCTCCCCCTGCTTGCGCCGTAAAGTTGAGCGACGTCTCCTGCAGGAACAATGCCGGGAAATATTGAGCGTTGCAGTCGCCAACGATGGTGCAATCGGCGGGCGGCGTGATCTGTTGGAAGCGCGGAATAGGATCGGTGGCGGTGGCCGTCTGGACGGTAGAAATCGGACCAAGCGTCGCGTTTTCGGACGTGGTGGTTGATGTCCCGCTGCCGGAAGGGGCGATCGTTAGGAAGGTGGGGAATTGAGCGCTCTCCTGAATGGAAGGATTGGCGTCTACCACCTCATAAACCGCAACGCCCGAGCCGTTGGTGAGCGTCACCTGGCTCATGCCATCGAAGGAAACGGTGCCCGAGCCGAGAAGACCGGGCAAGTAAGCTGGAGTTCCCCCAACGCCATTGGCGTCCGTGTTCGGGACAAAGGAGAGCAGCAACGATGAATTGGCTCCGGGCGTGTACTTGCCGCCGGAAACGGAAACGCCGAGGTCACCGCCCGCGGTGGGCTGTGTAGCGTCCGAACCTGCGACCACGGTGGGAACAAACAGGCTGGCGCCCGCCGGAAAGCCCGAGTATTGGACCACAATCCGGGTTCCTGTTTCTGCGCCCGAATTCTGCGGCGCGGACTTGGGGCCGAAGGAATCGGCAAATCCTTCCGTGACACGCGTTGAGGTGAAAGCGGAGTGGGCCGCGAGAAAACTGGCGAAGCTTGCGAGGTTCTGTGGCGATGGAGATCCGGATTGCGTGCAAATCAAATCGCCTGAGTACGCGACATAGAGACCATGGGCCGGCTGTCCCACTACGAGTTGGTCGGTGGAAAGTGAAAACTCGGTGCTCGGATTTAATCCGATGGTTACCTGCATCGATTTACCTGTAGCGAAATCCAACTCATTGGCGGCGCCCCGCAAACCGGTCAGTTGCAGAGTAACCGAGCCTGAAGATGACAAGGTGAATGTGACCCCATTGAATACCAGCGTCCCCGGTCCCGACAGCGTGGCGGCCGAGGCGATAGGGTGTGGTCCTGTTCCGTTGTCCGCCGTGAAAGTAATATCGCTGAGCGCGTTCGAAGTAGCAGAAGTGAGCCGGTTAGTAATATTGACGTTCAAGAATATGAAAAGATCGAGGTTCACAATGGAGCCCGAAGCGCCGCCGGAGCAGTTGAATGTGATGTCGCCGGTAAGTTCGGTGATCCCCTCTCCATGAACAACCGGAGGAGGAGCCGAAGGAACGCAGTTTAGAGCATCGGCGTGGATGAGTGGAAACAGCGCTGCCACGACGAGGGGCAAAAAGGCAAAGAATGGGCGAAACATGAGTAAAACCTTTCGAAGGAAACCAGGACGGGTGCCCCCCATTATACACGGCTTGTTACAATTAATCAGGCGTCCCAATCATTTCCGGTTACTGATGACAACACTCACCCCCATCGCCGATCAAACCACCGGTAGCTTGGCTCTCGTGGACACCTTCGGCCGTCTGCACGACAATCTTCGGATCAGCGTCACGGACCGGTGCAACATCCGCTGCTTTTACTGCATGCCGGAAGAAGATGTGAAATACGCACCGCGGGAGGAGATTCTATCGTTTGAGGAGATCGAGCGCTTCGTGCGAGTAGCGGTATCGCTCGGAGTTACTAAGATTCGCGTGACGGGCGGCGAGCCACTGGTGCGCAAGGATCTGCCTGTGCTGATCTCGAAGTTGTGCGCGATTGCGGGCGTTCGCGACATAGCGCTGACAACCAACGGGGTACTTTTGGCGCGGCACGCGCAGGCATTGTACGACGCCGGATTGCGGCGGCTGAATGTCCACCTGGACACGTTGGATCGCGCGCGCTTCCTGAAGATTACGCGCCGGGACGATTTAGGCAAGGTCCTGGAAGGCATCGAGACCGCGCAGCGATTGGGGTTCGGCCCCATCAAGATCAATGCAGTAGCGGTGAAGAACCTGGTGGAGCCCGACGTCGTGCCGCTGGCGCGCTATGGCCGTGAGCGGGGCTTTGAGATCCGGTTCATCGAGTTTATGCCGCTGGATTCGCAGGGGCTGTGGGCGCGCGAAAACGTGCTGTCGGCGGACGAAATCATTGACACGCTATCGCGCGAAATCTCGCCGCTTGTGGAGATTCCGGCTCGCGATTACCGCGCGCCGGCCACCGAGTATCGCTACGCCGATGGAGTGGGCAGCGTCGGCTTCATCGCTTCCGTCACCCGCCCGTTCTGCCTGAACTGCAATCGCGTTCGGCTCACCAGCGATGGCAAGCTGCGCTATTGCCTGTTTGCGATCGAGGAGACCGACGTCCGGGCGCTACTGCGCAACGGCGCGCCGGATGCTCAAATCGCGGCGACGATTCGCGAGACGGTGCAGAAAAAATGGCTGGGGCACGAGATCAATAGTGCGAAGTTCGTGGCTCCGCCGCGCCCCATGTATGCCATCGGAGGCTGAGCCTTTCGACGAAATCGAAAAGGCTGTCGCCACCGGGGGAGCTCGGTCGGCCCTGGATCTGCTGGCCGGAAAATTCCTCAACGAAAAGCAATTTCCACAGTTGTTTGAAACGCGCCTGATGCAGAAGCGCCTGGAATTGCGTCTCCCGTTGATCCAACTCGGCGCCATCGAGGATCTGCCGGAGCCGGAGCGCAGCAGTTACGAAGACGGAGTGAGACGGGCCGCGCGGGAAATTGGTTCCCTGTTTCTGGCCGAGGGCGATATTCCCCACGCCTGGCCATATTTTCGGGCCATAGGGGATCGAGAGACAATTGCCTCGGCGATCGAAGCAGCCGAGCCGGGCGAGCAAAACGAAGCCCTGATCGACATCGCGCTCGGCGAGAGTGTCCATCCACGCAAAGGTTTGGAGCTGGTGATCGCGCAACATGGCATCTGCCGCGCGATTACTTATTTCGAGCAATTACCTGATCTCGAAAATCGCGAGGCGTCCTTGATCCTTCTGGTTCGGACCCTGCACGCCGAACTGGCTGCGAATCTGAAACGGGCCATTGAACAAAGAGAAAGCAACATTCCCGCGAGCAACAGCATTCGCGATCTTATTTGCGATCGCGATTGGTTATTCGGCGAGTTCGATGCTTATGTCGACACGTCGCACGCGATCAACGTTATTCGGTTCGCGCTGGACTTACAGGATGAGAATGCCATCCGTTTGGCCCTGGAGCTATGCGAATACGGCGCGCATCTGTCGGCAATGTTCAAGATGCGCGGCGAGCCGCCGTTCGAAGATATTTATAGCGACCATGCGGTTTACCTGCGCGCGATGTTAGGCGAAGACCTGGATGCGGCAATTGATTACTTCCGAGCGAAAATTACTTCTCAGGATGACCCGATGGCGGCTACCCGATCCGCGCAGGTGCTGGTGGGATTGCTGGTACGGCACGAGCGCTATCGGGAAGCAGTGCAAATATCGATGGAACATCTGACCGAGATCGCTCCCAACGAACTCGTCTGTCCCACTTTGTTTCAGCTTTGCCAGCTCGCCGGGGACTCAGAACGGCTGAAGGAGTTAGCGCGCTCACGCGGCGACTTACTAAGTTTCGCGGCCGGTGCAATACAGAGCTAACGGTTACTTCGCATCTGAGTGACGGCCACTGCGTCACTGGTTACATGCGTGGTGGAGATTTCATTTCAGGGTGGGGCAAGATTTTGCGCGGCAAACTGCCTCTGTTATCCATTGAGATTACGAGCGAGTGCCCGCTCAGTTGTCCGGGTTGCTACGCGTACGGCGACCGGCATTTAGGCGGCGGCGTCACCCTGACGCAGTTATCGGACTCGCGCGGGGAAACGCTGGTTCAAGGCATTTTAAGGTTGGTTGACGAGCACGATCCCGTGCAACTGAGCTTAGTGGGTGGCGAGCCGTTGATGCGGCATCGCGAGCTTAGTAAATTGCTTCCGATTCTGAGTGCACGCGGCATTTACACCATGGTGGTAACCAGTGGGGTGATTCCCATACCGGCGGAATGGACGCTGCTCCCGCGCATTACCGTGGCCATTTCAGTGGATGGATTGCCTGAGCACCACGACGAGCGGCGCAAGCCGGCAACCTACGAGCGGATTCTCCGCAACATCGCCGGGCGAAGAGTGTATATCCACTGGACTGCTGTGCGGGAGCACGTGCGGGAGCTCGCCTACGCCGAGCGTTACCTGAAGTTCTGGAGCGCTCGTCCGGAAGTGCATCGCATCTGGATGAGCGTGTATACGCCGCAACGCGGCGAGCAGAGCGCCGAGAGGCTGACCAGGAAAGACCGCGAACGGCTGGCCGAAGCCATTCCAGCGCTGGCCAGGAAATACCCGAAGTTCCTCATCAAATCGGGAATGGCCGGCGCCATCCTCGAGCCGCCATCCAGCCCCGAGCAGTGCACATTTGCGCGTGTGTCGGCGAATTACACAGCGGATCTACGCACACGCGTGAAGCCTTGCGTGTTCGGCGGCGATCCGGATTGCTCAGAGTGCGGTTGCGCTATCAGCTCCGCGCTGCACTGGATCATGAACGAAAAGGCCGGGCCGATTGCGGGGCGGCAGGTGCTGAATGCGTCGCTAAGAATTGGCGCAGCGGTGGCGAAGCTGAAGAAGGCTAGTTAGCTACTTGGTTGTTGGCTGTTGGCGCGCACGGGAGTGGAGTGCGTGCGCCAACAGCCAAAGGCCAAGAACCAAGAACTAAAGGCGCTAACCACTATTCCTCGTCGGACGAAAGCTTGGCCAGGACGGAAAAGTCCTCGAGCGTTGTGGTATCGCCTTTGACTTCGCCATTCGTCGCCAGTTCGCGGAGCAGGCGGCGCATGATCTTGCCGCTGCGCGTTTTGGGAAGCGAGTCGGTGAATCGGATATCGTCGGGCTTGGCGATCGGGCCTATCTCTTTGGCCACCCATTGGCGCAGCAGATTCTTATTTTCTTCACTAGGCACCTGCCCACCCTTCAGCGTGACGAAAGCGGAAACCGCTTGCCCCTTCACATCGTCGGGACGTCCCACCACGGCGGCTTCGGCCACCATCGGATTGGCAACCAGCGCGGATTCAATTTCCATGGTGCTGAGCCGGTGCCCGGCCACGTTCAGCACATCGTCTACGCGGCCCATCAGCCAAAAATAGCCATCCGAATCGATGCGCGCGCCGTCGCCGGCGAAGTACATGCCAGGAATCTGCGACCAGTATTGCTCTTTGTAGCGCTCAGGATCACCGTAAATCGTCCGCAACATCGAAGGCCACGGTTGTTTGATCACCAGGAATCCACCCGCTCCAGGCGGCACGCTTTTGCCCTCGCGATCCACCACGTCTGCAATTACGCCGGGCAATGGCAGCGTAGCTGAACCGGGCTTGGTGGCGATCGCGCCGGGCAAAGGCGAGATCATAGTGGCGCCGGTCTCGGTCTGCCACCAGGTGTCGATGATCGGGCAGCGCCCACCGCCAATTACCTCGCGATACCACATCCAGGCTTCGGGATTAATGGGCTCGCCGACGCTCCCGAGCAGCCGCAGCGAGCTGAGGTCGTGCTTGCGGGGCCATTGTTCGCCCAAGCGCATGAACGCGCGAATCGAAGTGGGAGCGGTGTAGAAGATGCTGACTTTATATTTGTCGATGATGCGCCAGAAGCGATCTGGCTCAGGCCACGTGGGTCCGCCTTCATAGATCACCACGCTCGCGGCGTTCTGCAGCATTCCGTAGACGACGTAGGTATGGCCGGTCACCCAACCGATGTCGGCAGAGCACCAGTAAGTGTCTTCATCGCGCAGGTCGAAGATCCATTTGGCGGTAATATACGAGCCGACCGAGTAGCCGCCAGTGGTGTGCAGAATGCCTTTGGGTTTGCCGGTGGTGCCGGAAGTGTAGAGCAGATAAAGAGGATGCTCGGCGTCCAGCGGCTCAGCCACACAATTGTCGGACGCCGTCTCCATCAGTTCGTGCCACCAATGGTCGCGTCCCGGGTGCATGGTGACGTTGCTGCCGGTCCGACGGTACACCAACACGTTCTTCACCGTGGAGCATTGCGGCAGCGCCTGGTCCACTGCTTCCTTCAGCTTTACCTCGACACCCCGGCGATATGCCCCGTCTTGCGTGATCACTGCGGAGGCCCCGCAATCGTTGATGCGATCGATCAGCGCCTGCGCGGAAAATCCACCGAACACTACGGTGTGTGCGGCCCCGATGCGCGCGCACGCCAGCATCGCGATCGGCAGCTCCGGCACCATGCCCATATAGATGGCTACACGGTCGCCCTTCAGGACACCTAGCGACTTCAGTACGTTCGCGCATTTCGAGACTTCGCGCAATAGTTGCTGATAAGTAAGCGTGCGCGAATCGCCTGGCTCGCCTTCCCACAGAATCGCAGCCTTATTCTTGCGCCAGGTGGCGACGTGCCGGTCCAGGCAGTTGTACGAAATATTGAGCTCCCCGCCCAGGAACCATTTAGCGAACGGCAGCTTCCATTCAAGCACGCGGTCCCATGGCTTGAACCAGTGCAATTCGGTCGCGATCTTCGCCCAGAAACCTTCGGGATCGTCCTTCGCTTCGTCGTACAGGCCCTGGTATTCGGCGCGGCTTTTGATCTGGGCCCCGGCGCGGAAATTGTCGGGAGGTTCGAAAATGCGCTGTTCGTTCAGAACAGAGTCGATGGCGTTCGATGACATGGCTCTCCATAGCATATCGCCGAATTGGTCTCACTTCGGCGAACGCTCTCGGTTCGGTTATAGAATGACAACTTCGAATGTCTAAGAGCGTCTTATCCCTGGAGAACCTATGAGAAACTTCCTGATCGGTCTAGTTGTGGGCGTCCTGCTGGTCGGCCTGACGATGCTGGTCCTGGTGTTTGCCGCGGTTCGATTCGCGGGGTCTTACGCCAGCCGGCCGGCCAATGTTTCCGATGGTTCCACGCTGGTGCTGGACCTATCGGGCGAAGTGCCCGAGCGCTTGCCCGCCGAGATTCCGATTCCGATCCTACAAAGCCAGACGGCCTTATCGCTGCAGCAGGTTTGGGACACATTCCGTAGAGCAGCCACCGACTCGCGCATCCGCGGAATTCTCTTTGAGCCGCACGGGCTGGATATCGGCTGGGCCAAGATGGAGGAGATCCACGACGAGATTGCGCAGTTCAAGAAATCCGGCAAACCGGTCATTACCTATCTGCGGAGCCCCACGGCGCGCGAATATTATCTGGCGTCCGCTACCGACAAAATTTTCATTTCTCCGGAAGATTCGCTCGATCTCAAGGGATTGCGCGCCGAGTCCATGTACTTTAAACAGACGCTGGATAAGCTGGGCGTCAAAGCCGAGGTGATTCACGCGGGTAAGTACAAAGACGCCGGCGACATTTTCACTCAGACTTCGATGTCGCCGGAAACTCGCGAAGTGCTGAACGCGATTCTCGATCAATACTATGGCAACCTGATCACTACCGTGGCCCAGGGGCGCAAGAAGCAGCCCGACGCCGTGCGCGCGCTGATTGACGACGGTCCTTTCCTCGCTCGGGACGCGCTCTCCGACGGTCTCATCGATTCGCTCGGCTATGAGGACCAGGCTGTCGCCGAGATGCAGAGCCGGCTGAAACAAAGCGACCTCAAACGGATCACCGCCAAGTCATATGCGAAGGGTGCGTTCGCGTCAGGCGGTGGACGCAGGATCGCGCTCATTGTGGGACAGGGGGAGATCACGGCGGGTTCCGGCAACGAGACTGCGGACGACGAAAGCTTCACCGCAACAAGCTTTATCAAATTGCTGAAGCAAGTGGAGAACGACTCGTCCATACAAGGCGTCATCATGCGGATCGATTCCCCGGGCGGCGATGCGGTGGCCTCCGACAACATCCTGCATGAGGTCAAGAACCTGAGCAAGAAAAAGCCGCTGGTGATTTCCATGAGCGACACCGCGGCATCTGGTGGATACTATGTGGCCGTCACGGGCGATCCCATCATCGCCTATTCCAACACGCTCACCGGTTCAATTGGCGTGATTTTCGCCCGTTTTAGCTTGCATGGGCTTTACGACAAAATCGGGGTGGACGAACAGTTACTGACGCGGGGCCGCTACGCAGACATCGATTCGGCTTACGTCCCGCTCAACGATGCCGAACGGCAAAAGCTTACCGGGCAGATCGACGCGTTTTATCGCGCGTTTGTCAGCCGCGTGGCCGACGGCCGCAAGAAACCGTTCGATCAGATTGAAGCGCTCGCGCAGGGGCGCGTGTGGGTGGGCGCCCAAGCCAAGGAGAACGGCTTGGTGGATCAATTGGGCGGCCTGGATCGCGCCATTGAGGTCCTGAAGCAGCGGGCGCACATGTCGGCTTCGGAGCGCGTGACACTGGTGCCTTATCCGGGTCGCAGAAGCGTTCTCGATTTGTTGGTGAACCGTGCGGACCCGACGGCCGAAGTCCGGACCAGGCTGGAAAAAATACTAGGTAAGCTCCCGTTACAGGCGCTTTCTGAGCGGGGTTTCCTGAAGGTGATGCCTTATTCCATTAGCGTACGCTAGTGTGGAAAATGGCCTAGTTCAGGGCTCCCCGCGGCGTAGATCTGTTCGAGTTGCGCGAGTTGCGCGACGATTGTAGGCTTTTCGAAATCCGGAAGCTGCTTCTCAAACCACTGAAAATAATTGCGAAATGCCCGGAAAGCTCGCGCGGCCCGCTCTTTGTCCGGTTCCTGAAGGGCGCGCCGGAGGTTTTCTTGGATGAATCGGCTTCTGATAGCAGCGACGTCCATGTCAAAACGCTCCACTGTTTCAGAAGCACTCCAGTTGCCAATGGTAAATCCGCCTCACTAGTACAGAACTGATGACGTAACAGAGCGAAGGTTACATGGCGATTGCCTAATTCCGATCTAAGGTAGAGAAGGAAACACATTATGGAATCCCGGCACGATTTGCGACGAAACGACAGGCAGTTTTGCGAGCACAAGATCACGGTCATGTGGCGTGACAGGAGCGGCCAGGACAAGTTTGTGAATGCCAAGGCGCTGGATATTAGCGAATTCGGTTTGCGAATCCAGATGCCTGAGGCGCTGCCGCAGTGGACCTATCTGGCGCTCAACGCTTCAAAGCTGGGGTTGACAGGACATGCCTCGGTGCGCCACTGTGCGCGGACTCGGGATTCCCGCTATGCGGTCGGACTGGAGTTTACAGCGGGGCTGCGCTGGACCCCTACGGAATTGACTTTCACACCTGCGTGTGAAACGTTGAAGGTTGAAGGATAACTACCCTCCCCGCTTGATCGTCGGAATTACGGGCGCGACAGGCGCGATTTTTGGCGTGCGGCTGCTGGAAGCCTTACGCACATCGGCCGTTGAGACGCATCTGATCGTTAGCAAATGGGGCGCGCACACACTTGCTGAGGAAACTTCTTACTCGCTGGATCGCGTGCGGCAAATGGCGACGTACTCTTATCCGGCTACCGATCAAGGCGCGCCGATATCCAGCGGCTCCTTCTTAACATCGGGAATGGTAGTGGCGCCCTGCAGCGTGCGAACGCTCGCCGCAATTGCGACCGGCCAGGGTGACAACTTGATTCACCGGGCAGCCGACGTGATCCTGAAGGAGCGCCGCAAGCTGGTGCTGCTGGTGCGCGAGACTCCGTTAAGCGAAATCCACCTGGAGAACATGCTGAAGCTGTCTCGAATGGGCGCAGTAATCCTGCCGCCAGTCCCGGCGTTCTACAATCACCCGCAATCGCTGGATGCAATGGTGGATCATGTCGTGATGCGCACGCTGGACCAGTTCGGCATCCACACGGATCTGGCTGAGCGTTGGGGCGTCGAGCTGCCAGCGTAGTTCAGTAAACGCTAGGCTATCCCGCGCTTGGCTTTCAACTCCGTCAGCATCCGCATGACCTCGTCTTCCTTTTCGAGCGATGCCAGCCGGTCTTCCATGCTGTCTCCGGTCAATTCGGCCTTGGCCAGGCTCAATGCTTCAGTGCGCTGCACCTTGCCTTTCATGCGATCAAACGCCTCCACGCTCGAAGCATCGCCTATCGCCATACGCGCGTCGCCGGCCTTGTTCAGCGCCCGGGCGCGTCGATGCTGTGCGATCAGCACGTCGCTCTTAGCCTGCGCTTCGGCCAGTTTCTGCTCCAGCTTGCGCAACGCCGACTTGAGGTTTTCCACCTGCACGGTCTGGTCGGCCACCTGGTCGCCGAAGTTTTCCGCTAGCGACCGATAACTGAGGGATCGCTCAATCGCCGCCCGCGCCAGATCGTCCTGCTGCTTGTCCACCGCCAGTTCGGCCTTGCGAACCCAGTCGGCCGATTTCTCCTGGTTCTCCTTTTGCTTCTTTTCGAGCAAATGCTGGTCGGCGATCGCGATCGCCACCTGCGTCTTCACTTGCAGCAGTTGATTCTGCATATCGAGCATCACCTGCTTGATCATCTTTTCAGGCTCCTCGGCCTTATCGATGATGTCGTTGAGATTCGCCCGGACCAATGTAGCCACGCGTTCTAACAGTGCCATGATGTATCTCCTTAAGAATTGGCGACGGTTCCCGAGCCGTTGCCCGGTTTGGGAGCCTTATCGCCGATGGTTCTGACTTTTCCAAGTAGTTCGGACATCTGCATGCCCGAAAGGGTTTCAAATAGCGCGGGGATCTGGGCCGCAATTTTGGTGAGATCGCCCGTGATCTTGTGCATGCCCGCGGCGTCGCCGTCGCCGGTGGAAACTATGGTGATTTTGTCGATGTTCGCCAGCGGTGAAGCCAGCGCCCGCACCACTTCCGGCAGCCCGGTGATCAGTTTGTCGACCACGGCGGCCTGGTTCCATTCCTGATAAGCCTCGGCCTTCACGCTCATGGCCTTGGCCTCGGCCTCACCCTTTTTGAGGATGATCTCCGCCTCGGCTTCACCCTGGGAACGGATGGCGGCGGCGTGTCCTTCCGCTTCCGCTGTCAGGCGCGACTTCTCGGCGCCGGCGAGCGCTTCAATCCGGCCGCGTTCGATTTCTGCCTGCTTCAAAATGGTAGCGATCAGCTCATTTTCGCGGCGCTCAATTTCTGCCTTTTGTACCTTGATCTCTTGTTCCTTCTGCACCTGCTGGATCTTCACCTGCTCGGCGATCACCTGCTGCTGCATGATATTGGCCTGGATGTCATAAGCTTTGTCGGCCTGAGCCTGCTGTCGCTTGGTGCTCTCGAGATAATTGGCCCGCTTTATATCGAGATCTCGATTCGCTTCGGCCTGCTTGGCCTGCGAGAGAGTTTCGGCCAGCACGCGCTCCTGATCGGCGAGCGACTTCGCCACCGCGGCGGCGCGCATGGCTTCCGCCCGTTTGATGGCGGTGTCGCGTTCGGCTTCGGCGGTTGCCACGTCGGCATCCCGCTTGATACGCGCCACGTCGGGCCGTCCCATGTTCGAGATGTATTCGTTCTTATCTCGAACTTCTTTGATGGTGAAGGAAATTACCTCCAGGCCCATCTTGCTCAAGTCCTCCGCGCAAGTGCCGCGCATGCGGTCGCCCACCATCTCGGGCTCTTTCACGATCTGCTCCACCGATAGCTGGCCGATAATGCCGCGCAAGTGGCCTTCCATCACCAGCCGGATGAGCGCCTCACGCTCCTGATCGCTCTTGGTAAGGAACTGCTCGGCCGCTGTTTTGATGGATTCAGGATCGGATTTCACCTTGATCTGCGCCACGGCCTCTACCGTGACCGCCACGCCCTGCTTGGTATAGAGATCCTGCTGCGGGGCGACGTCGAAAGACATCAATTGCAGCGACAGCTCGTGACAACTTTCGATCATGGGAAAGATTACGGTGCCATGGCCCTTGACGATTCGAGTGCCGCGGAAGCCGTACACCACGAGCGCTTCGTGCGGCCCGGCCTTGCGATAGAGCCGGGCGAACATTGACATGAGGAATATGATGACCAGGACCATCAGCCCGGCCATCGTGAGCACTTCCACTGGAACGCGCATACTAATTCTCCTTTTTCCCCTCGCTGATTTCTTCCCAAGCACGGACGTAGGCGATGCCCCGTTCAAATCGAGTGACCACCACCTCCACGCCCCTGGCGATGGGTCGCCCGTCTTCACTCCTGGCGCTGGCAGCCCGGCGGACGCCGTTCTGCGAGAAAATCATTTCTCCCGTGCCGTTTTCGCGGACCACGCTCGACAGGCGGCCCAGCACGCCGACCATTTCGTAGTCGGCCGGATCCAAGTCCCGGTCGTGCTTCAACAGCACCTTAAACAAAAACCAGAAAACCACCGCGGCGCCGATCAAGCCACTTACCAAAGCCAGGCCCAATGCCAGCAGTGCCCAGATGCTCGAATAACGGCTGAGCAAAAATCCGACGCCGCCAAACCAGGCCAGAAAGGCCGCCACGGTTCCGAAGTTGATCGGCGAAGCCTGGGATCCCTTGCCGCCGGCGCCATGCCCCGCATGCGTGTGCAGCCCCTTCGGCAGGTGCAGATGCAGATGCGTAGCACCGGCCAGGAACGAGAACAGGCTGCACAAGAAGCCCACGCAAAAGCAAAAGAAATAGAAATTTTCCCAACTCATCGGGCTTTCCTCCTCTGAGGCGAGTGGGGTTCAGAACGAAGCACCTGGAACAGACGATCAACCAGATCGGGCGTTTCCAAGATCGATTCCATCAGCAACAGGCATTTGCGCGAATCTCCGTGCTTAGCCAAACTCAGCAGCGCGCGGCTCACCTCCGGATCGCGGGCAAACCGCTCCACGCCCCCGATCAACCACAGATCCAACTGATCTTCGCCCACCCTGACATCGGACATCAGCTCGGTCTGGTAACCTTCCGGATCGTCCACCAGGTAGCCGGGATGCACCTTGAAGAACCGCGCCAGCAACATGCGCGTGGCGTTGGTAAGATGCGGGCGGCTGCCGCTTTCGATCTGCGACAGATAGGACTGGCTGATGGATTGTTTCAGCTCACTCTTGATGGCGCGGACGATTTCCTGCTGCGTCATCTCGCGGCCCAGTCCCCGCAGAGTGCCCTCCACCTCGCGGAGGTAACGGATTTTGTCGCCCAGTCTCATATTGCAATCTGCGATCAATATATTGCAGATTGCGATTGACGTCAAGACCCAGCGGTACCCAGGCCCTGCATGTTATTGATTTTGTTTATGAATTGGAGGCTGTCGATCTTGGGTCGAAGATCAGGATCCCGAGACATCCCAGTAGCGACACGAGAGTCAGGCACGCCGCCGGCACGAAATAAGTGGAATGGTATTCGAGCGTCAGATCGCCTTGGCCGGCGGGCACCACCACACCAATCAGCGCATGATCCACCGGCAACACCGGCAAATCGCGAGCATTTAATTTTGCGGTCCATCCGGGAAAATACGAATTGCTCACTCGCAGCAAGCTGGGCGTCGCACACTGGAAGTGAATTCGGTAGTGTCCGGGCGTGAACTCACGCACGTCGGCGACGCCCGCGGCATCCTGCGACACGATACCGGTTCCCATGGGGACCAACGCCTTACGCACCGGGTCCAACGACGCGAGCCGTTGCTTGCTCTCGTCTTCGCTTTTCACCGCTACCAACTCCTTGGGAAAATTGGCGCGGGGAAGCGGATCGGCGAGTATGTGAATATCACCCGTGCGACTGTCCAGCCAGCGGCTGACGTTCAGATCCTTGCGCAACGCCGGGTTTGAACCCATAGCCCCGACGTAATCGTTGTAGCGCGAAGTTTTCAACGGGCCGTAGCCATAAGTGACTTCGGTACGCTGATCCAGAAAATGAGACATGGGCCCGAAACTAGCGAGGGATTCGATCCCGTCGAATCTGGTCAGCGGCGGCAGACCGGTAACCACGGCCTGGCGAAAAAGATCTTCCTTCGAGCCGTACAACTCATCGTAGCTCTGGCGTGAGTACGCGAGCGGATTGGTGAGGGACTGGTGATAGAAAAGATCTGCGCAAGAAAACAGCAGAACTGCTAAGGGCAACCACCGGACGGGCCATTTCTGGGCGACCGCCGCCAAGCCCGCAGCCGCCAGCAGCGCCAGACCGAGAGACGGTACAAACCAAATATTTACCGGGGCGCGAACGCTGCTAAAACCAGGCAAGCGCGCTACGAGCCAATAGAGTCCCGCGGATTTCCCCATGGCATACCAAATGGTGGGAACTATCAGCAGGAGCCCGACGAATCTCAGATTGCGGTCGCGCAGGCCCTTCTGGTAGCTCAATGCGAAAATCGCCAGCGGAACCAGCAAAATACCGCCGTAGAAGTAATATTGAGTGATGTCCTGGGGTCCATGATAATTCCCTGAGAAGACCCCATAGAAATCCGGGGCCACCAGCGTTAACAACGCGGAAAGAGGGATCAGGCCCTCCGTGCGAGTGATCGCCGCTAAGCCGGAGCGGACCGAGTTGGCAGTCAATTCCAAGCCTGGCCCCGTCCCGATAACGGAAATCAGCGTGCCGATTGACGGAATTGCCAAGGCGATCCCCAGGATCTGGTACCAGCGGCGCGATTGTGAAACTACTCGCGCTAGAGCGAACAGGCCGAGTGCGAAAAAGCTATACAGGATGGTTTGGAAGTGGCCGGCCAGAATCAACATTCCCGCCGCCAGTCCGCCGAGAACTGTGTAGCGCAGCGCGTGCGATTCCAAAGCCAGATCCAACAACAGCAGCAGCCACGGCATCCAGGCCGCGCATTGGAGCATGGTGGTATGAGAGCTGTGGCCGACGAAAAATCCTGAAAGCCCGTAGCAAAGCCCGGCAAGCACCGCAGCTTGGCGATGACGCACCAATCGCCAGGCCAGAAAGTATGCCCCCAGGCAAGCCAGAAGTGAATGCAGCCAGTGCTCTACAAAAAGCACATGCGGAGAAACACCGATCAGAAAGAACGGCCAATTAAGTGGATACCACGGCCCTACCTGTGGGTCGGCGAGAAATGGATAGCCCGACCACGGGTAAGGCGACCAGAAGGGGATCCGCCCGGCGTGAAGCTCCTGGGACAAGTAATTCTGGACTACCTGATAATAGTCGGCGGCATCCCACAAAATTGATGTCCCGTCGGACGTCATGGGCGTCCAAAAACACAGCAGCGTCACCACCAAAAGAATCAATGGACCCAGAACCGGCCATCGGTCAGCGCTCTTTTTTTCAATCTGCTTTGGCGGCTGCGACGGTGAGACGCGGGTCTGCTTTCTCGAAACTTTTGCCATGGATTTCTCGAATGATCGCCGCGAAATCGATTGTAACAACGGAGCGCCGGTGTCGCACGCACGAGTGCGGATTACAGATAGAATGAGGCAATGGATCGGCGGTTGTCATCGGAAGCGCTGTTGGCAACCTATCCACGATCCCGGCCCGCGCTATCCCCCGAACAACAAGCCAGCTACGTGGAGCACTATCGCTGGAATCGCGCCGGAGAGCAAGGGTTGCCAAGAACTGTGGCGAAACTCGAATCCTGGATGCACCGGCGCGTATCGGAAGGAATCACCGACGGCAATCTCCTCGAAATCGGCGCCGGCAATCTAAATCACGCCCCCTACATTCCCGGCCCCTGCACGTACGACGCCGTCGAACCGTTCCGCGGACTTTGGGAAGATAGCCCGTATCGCTCGCGCGTGCGCCAGTTCTATTCCGACCTGCAGGAGGTTCCGCAAAGCGCAAGTTACGGCTGTATTTTTTCGGTGGCCGTCCTGGAGCATTTGACCGATCTGCCGTTTATTCTGGCGCGAGCCGGCCTGCTGCTGCGCGAAGGAGGAACATTCCGCGCCGGATTTCCCAGTGAAGGCGGCCTGCTGTGGGGATTGGCGTGGCGTTTCACGACTGGAATCGAATATCGTCTTCGGCGCGGGCTCAATTATGGGGAGATCATGCGCCACGAGCATCTGAATACAGCGGGCGAAATCCTGCAACTCCTCCATCACTTCTATGAACAGGTGGAAGTAGCCCGCTTCCCCTGGCCCACCGATCACCTCAGTTTCTACACTGCGGCGATTGCGCGCGCGCCTCGCCTGGAGCGATGCCGGAGATTCAACGCGCTCAGGACCGAGTCGGGCGTCCTTACCCATGAATAGTCTTGTCAGTGTTGTGATCCCCGCTTACAACGAGGAAAAGAACGTCCCAGCCGTCTACCAGGCAGTTCGATCGTCGCTGGCCGGATGCGAGCCGTGCGAAATCATCTTCGTCGACGACGGGTCGACGGATGCAACCGCGGAACGGGTGCGTGGCTTGCGCGCTCAGGATTCGTGCGTGCGGTTGATCCGCTTCGGCCGCAACTTCGGACAGCAGCCGGCATTGCTGGCCGGATTGGAAGCTGCGCGCGGAGCCGCCGTAATCACGCTCGATTGTGACTTGCAACATCCACCCGAATTGCTTCCTCGCATGATCCAGGCCTGGCGTAACGGAGCCCAGGTGGTGCAAATGGTGCGCATGCAAACTGCCGGCGTTGGATTTCTGAAGACGCTGACATCCAGGTTGTTCTATCGCTTCGTCAATTTGTTGAGCGAGACTCCGGTAGTAAGCGGCGCCGCGGATTACCAGCTCCTGGATCGAGCAGTGGTGGACGCGGTTCTGCGGTTTAGAGATCGTTATCCGTTCCTGCGGGGGCTGGTGGGCTGGCTTGGCTTTCCGGCGACCAGGATCGAATACGTCGCGCTACCACGCCACACCGGAACCAGTGGATACACCCTTCGAAAGATGCTGCGCTTATCGCTGCAAGCGGTGATGGGACTGTCCTCCAAGCCCCTCAGATTCTCCTTCTACTTCGGCCTCTTGACGGCAGTTTTTTGTGTGTTGTACGCCGCATTCGCCGTAGTCGCCCTGGCGGCCGGCAAGGCCGTGCAAGGGTGGACATCGGTAATCGTGATGGTTACCTTTCTGGGCGCCGTACAGTTGGTTTCCATTGGTATCGTCGGCGAGTACATCGCGCGGGTGTACGAACAGAGCCGGGGTGTTCCACGCTACGTCATTGTGGAAGGCGATGAATGGAACGACAACACGCCCGTGGCCCGCCAAGCTCACCTGACGGAAAGTTAATCCGTCACTGGCTTTGCCGCATCACGCCCCGCCCTTGATAAGCATCCAGCACGTCTCGAACGCTACCTTCCATCATCACGGCGCCATGATCGATCCAGACCGCGCGATCGCACATATGGCTAACCGCCGCAGGCGAATGCGACACGAACAACATCGATTTGCCGGCGCGGCGGAAGGCCACCAAGGCTTCCCGGCTCTTCTCCTGAAAACTCGCGTCTCCGACAGCCAGAATCTCGTCGAGCAGCAGAATGTCGGGCTCGCATTGAATAGCGATCGAAAAGGCCAGCCGCATCACCATGCCGCTGGAATAGGTACGCAGCGGATCGTCGATGAATTCGCCGATGCCGGAAAACTCGACGATGGGGTCGAAGAGCTCGTTAGTCTTGCGCTTAGACAGGCCCAGCAATGCGGCATTCAACACCAGGTTCTCGGCGCCGGTCAAATCGGGATGGAATCCGGAGCCTAATTCCAGTAGCGCGGCCACCCGGCCGTTGACCCGCACCTGGCCTTCGTCCGGCAAAGTCAAACCCGCAGCCAGGCTTAGCAGCGTGCTCTTTCCGGCGCCATTAGAGCCGACGATCGCCAGGCTCTCGCCATCTTCTAATTGGAACGACACATTTCGCATGCGCTTTGCCGAACCAGCGCGCGATGTGAGTCCGGAACAACTGCCGTCCCGTGCTGTGGGGGAACCACTTGGATACGTTTTGGAATTCGATCAGCATGCCGGTCTATAAGCGCGAGTAAAAGCCGTCTTTCAACTTCCCAAATACGAACCAGCCCATGCCGAACATGGCCACCGATACAATCGCAAGACGAGTCAATGTAGAACCGAGCGGCGCGTGGCCTTCGAGCAAAACATTGCGCATCATCAGCACCAGGGCGGCCACCGGATTGATTTGATAAATGCCCCGGAACCGGATGGGAATCACTGAGAACGAATAGAAGATCGGAACCAGCCAGAAAAGTACCGTATTAGTGGACTCAACCAGGTAACGCGTGTCTCGAACGTAAACATTTACCGCCGAAAATGTTAACGCCAATCCCATCACGAACAGGATCTCCAGCCCCCAGATCAGCGGCAGCCAAAGCCAGTGTATGGTTACGGGCCGTCCAAACACCAGGAAAATCCCGAGCAGCAGCGCGATCTGTATGAACAGATGCAGGCAATTCGACAGAACGCTTGCGATCGGGAAGACGTACCGCGGCACTGGGACTCGCTTGATGAGCTGCGCGTTCTCCAACACCGAAACGGTGCCCGATACCCAAGCGAGCGTAAAAAAATTCAGTGGAACCAAGCCGCACAACACCGACAGCGGAAAATTCCTGTCGTTGGCTTGCGCGAAGATTTTAGTGAAAATGAACGTCAAGACACCCATCATGATTAATGGGTTCAGCAGCGACCATAACACGCCCAAAGACATGTTCCGATAGCGAACCTTGAAGTCCTTCTCGACCAGGCCGCGAGAAAGCTGAAATAGGCCGCTGTAGTCAATAACATGTGCGGATGCCCCAAGTATAGCTGCGAATTAAGAAAAAATAGTCGCCTCGCCACACAGATTTCCCAATTATACGCCTGCGCCACCAGTGGCCCCAATCCCCCAGCTATACTTGGGGCATCCGCACATGTTA